>Ga0304730_1003066_pt1 | contig 11464 bp, 14 predicted proteins | sample M_130628_MF_Meta_FD_190474 | JGI IMG/M metagenome (GOLD analysis project Ga0304730, IMG submission 190474) | Freshwater microbial communities from Lake Montjoie, Canada to study carbon cycling - M_130628_MF_MetaG (v2) (version 2) | ecosystem: Environmental > Aquatic > Freshwater > Lake | place...
GCAGTACTTGCCGCTCGTCGCGGCAAGGGTCGCGCCAAGCTTTCTGCATAAGGGTTCATAACCGATACCCGTGCTTGCAAAAAGCGCACGCCTTACCGAGAGCGCCGATTTCGCGCGCACAACAAAGAGTGGTTTGAGGTTTTCAACCCAAAACTTTGTCGGATATCTCTACCCAACTAATTTAGATCAACCTGCTCGCGCAGGATTGATTATCAGTAAAAATGTTGGTGGCTCTGTAACACGTCACCGCATTGCTCGCAAAGCACGCCACACACTCCGAGATATTTACTCGCAACTACCAACTGGTGGCTTGTTAGTAGTTCGAGCTCTCAACAGCGCGAATGAGGCAGATACCGCGCAAGAGATAACAAAGATTGTCGGACAACTCCTAAAAAAATTGTCTGAGAAGGCTAATCAGAAGTGAGGCAGTTATTGATCGCACCTATCAAGGTGTATCAAAAATGGATCTCACCAATGTTTGAGCCACGTTGTAAGTACTACCCGTCATGTTCTTCATATGCCGTCACAGCAATTGAGACATACGGACTCAAAGGTATTGCAATGAGCGCCTGGCGTTTATTGCGTTGTAATCCATGGTCACACGGTGGTGTTGATTATGCAGTTCCGAAAGAGAAGGTAGTTATTTAATGGATAGCATCCTAAAACCCTTATATATCGCTGTTTCTTGGGTCATTGTTTCGATCCACGATTTACTATCTCCGGTTTTTGGAACAAACAGCGGTGTCTCATGGTCACTTGCAATCATCGGTCTCGTAATCATCATCCGTATTATTTTGATCCCACTTTTTGTTAAGCAGATCAAAAGTCAACGCGCATTAACCGCCCTTCAACCACACATGAAGGAGATTCAAAAGAAGTACAAGGATGATCGTCAGAAGCAATCAGAAGAGATGATGAAGCTCTACAAAGAGCACAAGACAAACCCTCTTGCATCATGTTTTCCAATCTTGGCCCAAGCACCAATCTTCTTTGCACTATTTACTGTTCTAAATGGAATTGGAAAGAACCCTCCTGTTAAGCATGGAGTTCTTTCACAAGAAGATGTCGTAAGCGCTGCCCAAGCAGAGTTCTTTGGTGCACCAATTTCACAAACATTCTTAGCCTCAGATATCTCCACTGTAAAGCTTGTAACAATTATTCTCATCGCATTTATGTCACTAACAACATTTACGACCCAGCGTCAGTTAATGACAAAGGGAATGCCAAAGATGGATTCATCAAATAATATGATGTTGCAACAACAAAAAATTATGTTGTATGCATTCCCAGTTATTTTTGCAATCACTGGTGTTAACTTTCCAGTTGGTGTTTTGATTTACTGGTCAACAACAAACTTGTGGACATGGGGACAGCAGTACTACGTCATTAAGCGAAACCCAACACCAGGATCTCCAGCCTTTGAAGAGCTTCAACGAAAGCGCAATAAGAAAAACGGAGTAGCTGAGGGCAGCGACTTAAACGAGAACTCTGAGGGCACAACGATCGAAGAAAAAGGTCAGCGCCAGCAGCCAAAAAAGAAGAAAAAGAAGAAGTAGAAGCAGACAAAACGGACTTATTACTACAATCCCGACAAAGGGGGCATCATGGCAAAAGCGAAGAGTGAAACAGTAGAAGTTGTGGCTGAAGAGGCTGTAGAGGCAAAAAAGGCACCTAAGGGTGTGGCACGTCTAGAGGAAGAGGGTGACATCGCCGCTGACTACCTAGAAGCACTCCTCGATATCGCAGATCTTGACGGCGACATCGATATCGATGTTGAAAACGACCGTGCAGCTCTAGCCATTGTTGGGGGAAAGCTCAGCCACCTCGTAGGTTCAAGCGGTGAGGTTTTGGATGCTATCCAAGAGCTCACACGCCTTGCTGTGCAGACTTCAACTGGAGACCGCAGCCGTTTGATGCTTGATATTGATGGATTCCGCGCTGGGCGCCGCACAGAGCTCAAGAAGTTGGCCGAGGATATGGCTGAAGAGGCAAAGACAACTGGCAACTCAATCAAATTGAAGCCAATGAACGCCTTTGAGCGCAAAATCATCCACGACACAATCCAGGATCTAGGCCTTAGCAGTGAGTCTGATGGCGAAGATCCAAACCGTTTCGTAGTTATCTATCCAGCCTAATCCCGTGGAGGTTTCACGTGAAACCCTCATCGCGAGGCATTTTCCAGATGTTGAGCGGGTTCACGCCTACGCCAAATTCCTAGAAACAGCTGGAATTGAGCGTGGATTGATCGGTCCTCGCGAGGCTGACCGCATCTGGGAGCGCCACATCTTTAACTGCCTGCCTATAACCACCCTTTTCACCGAAGGCGCCACCGTCTTTGATATTGGCTCCGGGGCAGGTCTGCCTGGAATTGTTATCGCTTTGGCCCGCCCGGATTTAAAGGTAACACTGATTGAACCCCTTGAGCGCCGCGTGGAGTTTCTCCAAGAGGCAGTTGAGGGACTTGATATCGAGGTAATCCGAGGCCGTTCCCAGGATGTGAAGGCAACAGCCCACTATGTAACAGCCAGAGCGGTTGCTCCACTCGAGAAGTTAAAGAAAATTAGCTGGCACCTATTAAAAACCAATGGCTCACTACTAGCCATGAAGGGCGAAAAAGCCCAAGAAGAGATGAAATCAGTACCAAAAGCGACCCTCCACGAGGTAAATCTAGAGGGAATTGAGCTCAGTCGCATAGTTGAGGTTAAAAAAGGTGCTTAACTACCCACGTGAATGATTCACGTGAAACAAAAAAGGTAGTTGGCACCCGCCGCCTCAAAGAGGCGATGGCAAAACCCGCCTCCCTTCGAATCCTCACCGTAGCTAACCAAAAGGGTGGGGTCGGCAAAACCACCACCACCGTCAACCTAGCTGCAGCCCTATCTATGGGTGGCCTCACAGTTGTTGTTATTGATCTAGATCCGCAAGGAAATGCATCCACCGCCCTTGGTGTTGAGCACCAAGACAACGCAGGAATTTATGAAGTGTTGATGGGTGATTCAACAATGTCGCACGTAATTCAAAAAGTTGCAGGATTTCCTTCACTTGAATGCGTTTCATCTAATACCTCACTTGCACAAGCAGAGATTGAACTTGTTCCAATGGTTGCACGCGAAATGCGTTTGAAAGAAGCAATCGAAGAGTTAGTTGCAGATCGCGCAGCAGTTGGCGAAACAATTGATTACATCTTTATTGATTGTCCACCATCACTAGGTTTATTAACTATTAATGCATTCACAGCTGCAAAAGAAGTTTTAATTCCAATTCAATGTGAGTACTACTCACTTGAAGGTTTGTCACAACTATTAAAAACATTTGAATTAGTAAAGAAGCGTTTGAATTCAACATTAAAGTTGTCAACACTTGTGTTAACAATGTTTAACAATACAAACCTTGCAAATGATGTTGCTAATGAAATTAGAAAACATTATCCAAACGAGTTAATTGATATTCCGATCCCTCGCACCGTGCGCGTTTCAGAAGCACCAGGATTTAAACAAACAGTGATGACATATGATCCTGTTTCACCGGGTGCGGTTGCATATATGGCTGTAGCTAGAGAGTTAGCAGAGCGCGGAAAACCTTTTGATTCAAATGTTGTTTCAATTAATTACAAACGTGAAGGTGAGATCGCTTAATGGCACGTCGTGGTGGACTTGGAACGAACCTTGATGCATTAATCCCAACATCATTAACTGTTGGTGACCAAGAGGTTGGACGGCAAAATGAAGTTGCCATCGGCGCGATTTCGCCCAACCCACGTCAACCCCGCACACACTTTGATCCCGTTGCACTTGATGAATTAATTGCATCCATTAAAGAAATCGGAATTTTGCAACCACCTGTTGTGCGTCAAACAACTCCAGGCAAATATGAATTAATCATGGGAGAGCGCCGCTTCCGTGCGGCAAAAGCTGCTGGTTTAAAAACCATTCCTGTCATTATTCGCCAAACACCAGATAATGAACTGCTTCGCGAAGCTCTCATTGAAAACATTCACCGCAGCCAACTCAACGCACTTGAAGAAGCAGCGGCGTATTCGCAACTGCTAACAGATTTTAATTGCACGCATGATGAGCTGGCACAAAAACTTGGACGCTCACGTCCACTGATCTCAAACACAATTCGTTTAATGAATCTGCCAACATCTGTGCAGCAAAAGCTGGCATCAGGTGTTTTATCTGCGGGGCATGCTCGCGCACTACTTGGATTAAACGATGTAGGAGCAATTGAAAAACTTGCCTCACGAATTGTCACTGAAGGTCTATCTGTACGCGCAACAGAGGAAATCATTTCTTCAGGTGCTCCCAAGGGACAATCCGCCAAAAAACCTAAGCAAACCAAATCAGCCAGCCCCGAACTACAAGAAATTGCAGAACGTATTGGTGACGCCCTAGATACCCGTGTTTCAATTCAAGGCAGCGCGAAAAAAGGAACGATTGTTATTGAATTTGCTGGAGCAGAAGATTTGAAGCGAATTACAAAGGCGTTAGAAAACTAACCCTTTAGTTCAAAACCTTTACGACTTGCCATCTCCTGCTTAATAACTCCACCAAGTGCTTTCACACCTTCACAGATGCGCTCTGGTGTTGGATAGCAATACGACAAACGAAGTGACCATGAACCAAAACCATCTGCATAAAACGCAGTTCCTGGAACATAGGCAACCTTTGCAACAATCGCCTTAGGCATCATGGCTGTCGTATCAATTTCAGGTGGCAAAGTAACCCACACATAAAAACCACCACCAGGCTTTGTCCATTGCGCAGTTGCCGGGAAGTGCTCATCTAATGATTCCAACATCGCATCGCGGCGCTCCTTATAGAGCTCACAAAATGATGCGATCTGATCGCGCCATGGCTGATCAGCTAAGTAACTAGAAATAGTTAACTGTGTGAAGTTTGAAGGACACAAAATTGAGGATTCACTGGCGATAACCAGTTTTTCCTTCAATGAAGGTGGCACTAACGCCCAGCCCACACGCAATCCCGGTGCGATTGTCTTTGAAAACGAGCCCAAATAGATCACGTTTTCAGAATCTTCAGCACGCATCGCGTTCGGTGATGGCTTATCAAATCCCAACAAACCGTATGGATTGTCTTCAACAACGAAAATCCCTGCCTCACGGCAGATGGACAAGATTTCTGTGCGACGAGCTGCGGGTAGTAAAACACCGCTTGGGTTTTGGTAGTTAGGAATTGTGTATAAAAATTTAATTTTGCGACCAGCAGCACGAACAGATTTGATTGCTTCAGCAAGTGCTGCAGGAACTAATCCATTCTCATCTGTTTCAACGTGAACTACAGATGCTTCATATTGATGAAAAGTTCCGAGTGCGCCAACATAGGAAGGTGCTTCTGCAAGAACAACATCCTGTGGATCTAAAAAGATGCGTGAAATAAGGTCTAACGCTTGTTGTGAACCAGTTGTAATTAAAACATCATCAGGATTAGCACGAATTCCTTCAAGTGCCATAACTTCACAGATCTGCTCACGCAGCTTTGGATGTCCTTGACCATTTCCATACTGCAACGCTTCTTGTCCATTATTACGAACAAGATTATTAACAACATCAGCCATCATTCCCATTGGAAGAGCTGAAAGATTTGGCATGCCACCTGCAAGTGAAACAATTTCTGGACGGGATGCAACAGCAAAGAGAGAACGAATCTCACTTGGCTTCATATGAGCTGCTCTCGATGCAAATCTTTCCTCAAGATTTTGAGGTGCACCTGTTGAGAAGCGCTGCGTTATCTCCGACATGGTCTAAGTCTGTCATACCCAAGGGAATGCTTGGGTGTGAATTAGCGGCGGATGCCGGCCTTACGAAGATCGGAAATACGCAAAGTTCCAGTTTTTGCATCATCTTCGGCAGCTAAATAAAGACGCTGAATCGCAATAACTAAGGCTTCGGCAATCACATCACGAAAATCAGGACGGGAAAGACGGGCCAAATCACCAGGGTTACTTACATACCCCAAATCAATTCGAACAGTTGGTGCCATGGTCATGCGCAGTAAATCCCATGTCTTGGCATGGATGCGGCAATTTGTTAAGTCTGTGCGAGCACAAATTTCTCGTTGCACCAAGGAAGCAAATCGCTCTCCAACAATTGAATGCACACCATGAGCATCACTGCCATAAAAATAGGTCGCTGCGCCATGTGCTTTTTCATTGGCGTAGGAATCAACGTTGAGAGAAATCATTAAATCAGCGCTACTTTTGTTGCTAAATGCAATTCGCTCTAATTCAGATGGATTATTTGTGGCACCACGTGTTAAGAAAACAGAGGCACCTAATGCGAGTAGACGACCTTCTGTGCGAACTGCAATATCGTAAACAAGTTGATCATCACCATCTGGGTTTAAAACAATTACCTTATTGGCAAGTGCCGGTCCCCGACTTTGCTGCATCGCATTTTGACGAAGCGTTGAAGGCACTCCCCCCGAAACAATCTTTGTTAAACGGATCAACGCAATAATTGTTGCAGGACCACATTTACCGTCAATTGTTGCACCAACAGATTTTTGGAAGTCTTTAACAGCTAACTCGGTGCGAGGACCATAAATTCCATCAACACGACCACAATCAAAACCCATCTCAGTTAAGCGAGATTGCAAGGCAGCAACATCATCACCATGCATTAAAGGTGGTTCTTGCAAATACAAAGAACGATCGCCGAGCTTCCACTGCGCCTCTTCTAAGGCGCGTGCAGTGACCGCATCAACAAAACCCGTGACATCAAGGCCACGGGCTTGTTGAAATGAGCGGATCTCCGACTCGGTTAAATCTGACATGGATTTATACGAGGAAGCTTTCTAGTTCCTTTAGAAGTGCTGGCTTTGGCTTTGCGCCAACAATCTGCTTCACAACTTCACCATTAACAAATACATACATAGATGGAATTGATGTAATTCCATACTTCATCGCAATTGCAGACTCTTCATCAGTGTTGAGCTTGACGATCTTTAGCTTTGCGCCATGCTCATCTGAGATCTCCTCAAGAATTGGTCCAACAGCACGGCACGGACCACACCATTCAGCCCAAAAATCAACCAAAACAGGGGTGCTACTCTTTAGAACATCTGCATCAAATGATGCTGTTGTTACTTTGCTAGTTGCCATCGTATTGCTCCTTATGTGTGTTAGTTAAAGATTACTAGTGGGCCAAGAATTTTTCTGCATCAAGTGCTGCGGCACAGCCTGAACCAGCTGCTGTGATTGCTTGGCGATAGGTGTGGTCAACCAAATCCCCGCAGGCAAAGACGCCCTTGAGGTTGGTGCGAGTTGAGCGACCTTCACAGACCACATACCCCTCACTGTCTAATGTGATTTGTCCAGTTATTAGTTCACTACGTGGAATATGTCCGATCGCAACAAATAATCCAGTAAATGCTTGTTCTGACTCTGTGCCATCAACAGTGTTTCGAAGTTTTAATCCTTCAACCTTGTCAGCGCCAAGAACATCAATTACCTCTGTGTTCCATAAAAATTCAATCTTAGGATTAGCTTTCGCGCGCTCTGCCATAATCTTTGATGCGCGTAGTGAGTCACGACGGTGGATCAAAACTACCTTGTCAGCAAAACGAGTAAGGAAAGTTGCTTCTTCAACTGCCGAGTCTCCGCCGCCAACAACAGCAATTGTTTGTCCACGGAAGAAGAAACCATCACAGGTAGCACACCATGAAACACCATGGCCAGATAAACGTTTTTCATTAACTAAGCCGATTTCACGATACGCACTACCTGTTGCAAGAATTACAGATTTTGCTTTAACCGTGTTTCCTGAACCATCCTTCAAAATCTTTACATCTCCAGATAAATCCATTTCAACAATGTCATCTGTAATTAACTCAGCACCAAAACGCTTAGCTTGCTTGCGCATACTGTCCATTAAATCTGGACCCATCACACCATCTGTGAATCCAGGAAAGTTTTCAACCTCTGTTGTGTTCATGAGTGCGCCACCCGCTGTGACAGAACCTTCGTAGATGATTGGATCTAACTGCGCACGCGCTGCATAAATCGCAGCGGTATATCCGGCAGGACCAGATCCAACAATTACAACATTTCTTACTTCACTCACGATGCCCCCTAGGCCCTGAAATCTATTCGCTTTCTTCTGTTTTTGCTGAACGCCGACTAATTGAACTACCTAGGTGGCGAATCATGGAAATCTCTTCAATGTGAAGCGCCTTTGCCGCCAGGATGTATGCAAAGAATGCGACGACCATCACAACTAGCAATTCACCTGCGCGCGCTGCGCGAGTTAAATCAGCCGTGAACCATGAGATGTACTGGGTCATAATAAATAGAGGAACCATTGCAAGTAGTGATGCAATCAATAACCGTACGTGCTGTCCAAAGAACTCAGAGATTGCAAGCTTTCCAATATGTTTTTTCAACAATCCTAAGGTAACAAGTAAGCCAATTAAATAACTTGCAGAAAATGCCACACCTAAACCAACTGTTACCCACTGTGTTTTCAAGGAGTATAAGAAGAAGTAAGACATTGCAACAGAGAAAACATTGATTACTAAAATCGAGATAACTTGGGTTTTAGTATCTTCAAAAGCGTTAAAGCCTCTAATTAAAATTAGGTTGATAGAAAATGCAACTAAGCCAAAACTAAGCGCCGATAAAACATAACCAATGTATCTGGAATCCTCTGTGGGAATACCAATGAAAATACTCTCTGTAATCAGTGGACCAAACAATAAGAACGCAACAGCGCTTGGAACTGTGATCACACCAACTAAACGGATTGCTCTGATCAACTGTGCTTTGACTTCATCACGCTTACCATCTAACGCCAGCTTTGAAATGTGAGGCAAGATTGCGGTAATAATTGAAATCGTAACAATGGAGTACGGCAACAACATCACAAAGTAGGCAAATGTGTAAGGTGTGTAGCCAACACCGGTTGCAACATTTTCCTGCGCGCTTCGAACTGCTGCCGTTGTTGCGACATTTACAGTTACTAAATATCCAAGCTGTGAAATCAAGACATAAACCAAGGTCCAACCAGCTAAGTTAAATGATTTACCTAAACCAGAAACACCAAGCTTTGGCTTAATTGAGATTCCAAGTTTTCTAATTACTGGGACTAGAACCAATGCCTGCACAACAACACTAAAGGTTGTTCCCCAGCCCAATAAAGCGACCTGGTTTGAGGTAATGCTTGAAATATCAATGCCAGGAGAAAAGATTAAGAATCCTCCGAATAATGCGATTCCTACGAGGTTATTAGCAATCGGTGCCCACATAAGCGGACCAAAAGAGCCACGGGCATTGGCCACTTGGCCCAGCATTGTAAATAAACCAAGAAAGAAGATTTGTGGCAAGCAGTAGCGCGTAAAGGCAATTGCGATCTCTTGCTCAGTTTCAAAACCTGTTGTGAAAAACTCTGGTGCATATAAACGAACTAAAGCTGGTGCAAAAAACATACCAAGTGAAACAAGAACAAGAAGAATAAGTGAAATAGTTGTAATTAAGCGTGAAGCAAAATCATCCCCGCCATCTTCGTGGTCAAATGAACGCACCAGTTGTGGAATAAAGATTGCAGTTAGTGCGCCGCCAACAAGTAAGTTATACAAAATATTTGGCATGGTGTTTGCAACGTTATAAGTATCTGCAAGCAGTGTTGTTCCGAGGACCGCAACGATTAAAATTCCGCGAACAAAACCAGTAATGCGAGAAATAATTGTGCCAAGGGCCATGATTCCTGAAGCGCGGAAGAGTTCGTTAGATTTCACTTGGCCCTCCTTCGCACTCGACGGACGCTTTGCGCCACACCTGCCAATAGAAGAAGTATGGCGGCGCCAGTGGTAAACCAGGCAACACGCGAGTCAATAACAGTTGAATTTAATGTCAGTGTCGCCTCTGGGACAATTTCATTACCTTCATCATCGATGATCTGTGCCGTGACCGTTGTCTGACCAGGTGCTATTACATCCACAACCATTTCAAGCTGCCTTTTGGATTGCGCCGGGATTGTTACAGCCTCAAAACTATCTACGATTACACGTGAGTTAATTGGAAGCAAAGAAATATTAATTGTGACATCAGCATTAAACTCATTAATGACGGTTACCGGCAACTTAACGTTGGCTGTTGTGATCTGGTACTTACCGCTATTTATACGCAGTTTTCGAACCATTGCATCAACTGCTGTGCGGGCGCTGTAGGAATAAAAATCACGACTATCTTTATCAAGTTTTGGTGAAAGCAATTTTGAAAGCTGAGCTCGCAGAATGATTAATTCAGCATCATTTACAACCCTAGAAAGTTTTGTTAACGCTTTGCGATTGTCGCCATAGGCTTTTCGCAGTGGAAAACTAAGCCCAGATTTGCCTGTGCTCCAACCACCACCTGGCTCGCTGCGAACTGTTCGACCAAGGGCTGCTTCTAATTGTGATTTACCAAATGCGTAGTAATTCTTTAACTCACTAGGTGCTAAACGTCTAGCAAGTAAAACATCTGGATTTCCGTATGCAAGTGCAACAACTTGTTGACCGTATGTAATTTGTCGAAGCTGCTTTAACCACGCAACAGCAATATCTTTACCAGCAGGTGTTGCATCAGTTGCTAATGTGTAATCACCAGTCATTGCAATGACTTCATCAATTAACGCTGCATCGATGACCCAGGTTTTGTTATTTGACCGTGGCGTATAGACCAATTGTCCAAGAGCACCTGATGGAGTCAACTCCTGCGCTAAATCATCATTTCTAAATTCACCGGTAAAAGTTTGATGTGCCATTGATGTAATTCGCACAATCGAGCCTGCCGCTTTTGCAGGTGACAATGGAAGTAGCACCAAAAGCATCACAAGAAGTGCAATTAATTTCTTCATTGAGTTATCTCTGCACTTTTGGCAATTAGCTTCTTTTCATCGGGATATGCCAAACGATCAACAATTTCAGCAAGCGGGAACCATGAAACCTCGTCTACTTCACTCTCTTGAGCCAGCAATGTTCCACCGACCTCTGTAAACATAAAGTGATGAACAGTCTTGTGAATTCGCTTTCCGCCAGCCATAAACCAAAAATCAATCACACCTAAAGATTTTGTAATAGAAGAGGTAATTCCGGTTTCTTCAGCAACCTCACGAATAGCTGCTTGTTCTGGAGTTTCGCCCTCTTCAATATGTCCTTTAGGCAAAGACCACAAAACTCGTTTTCCGCTGGCATCTTTGTGGTCGTAGCGACCGATCAATAAACCCATCGTGCCGGTTGTATCAATGACTAAACCGCCAGCGCTGACCTCATCAACTCTTTTTGCATAGGGGCGTTTTACCTCAGCACGCTTCGGTTGAGCGCTCTTCTGAGCAGTGTTTTGTGTCTGTGGTTGTGGGCCGCGATTACCGGAGCGCTTACGCTTCCGCTTTTTCTTCGTACCTTCGCTGCCCGCACCAGGTGCCGGGATCATGGAGCAAGGGTAGTGCTTTAACCTTACTTATTGTGAG
>Ga0304730_1003069_pt1 | contig 11457 bp, 15 predicted proteins | sample M_130628_MF_Meta_FD_190474 | JGI IMG/M metagenome (GOLD analysis project Ga0304730, IMG submission 190474) | Freshwater microbial communities from Lake Montjoie, Canada to study carbon cycling - M_130628_MF_MetaG (v2) (version 2) | ecosystem: Environmental > Aquatic > Freshwater > Lake | place...
TTACTAATTCTTTATAATACCCTTTAGGTTCAGTACGTTTAAAATTAGATAGTATTTGGTATAATTCTTCATCATTGTTGTACCATATTCCTTTATCTTTAAGCATTACAACATGGCCCTCATCTTGTCCTTGTGGGCATGAAATTACTGCTTTATCTTGACATAGAAATTCACCTATAGTTAAACTAAATATTTCTCCTCTTCTTCTACTATGCAATAAAGCATCACAAGTGTTTATAAAGGCGGTTTTAGTTTCTAAATCATAAGTTGGTTCTAAATGAATTATATTAGGTAAAGAATCACAAAATGGTTTAGTGTTTAAAAATAAAAAGAAAATATTTGGATTCTCTTTAGCTACTTTATAAACTACTGGGTAAGCCCATTCGTAATCAAATTCTGTATAACCTCCATGTCTACCAAATACTATAGCATCTTTAGGTATGTTTAAAAATTCTCTATAATCTTGAGTTATATCAGGAAGAGATAAGATATGAGGAACATAATTATTATCATCACCTGTCATTTTTTTAGATAACCATTGTGCTATAAAAACATATTTGTCCCCATGTGGTTCATTAGATTGGAAAACTGTATGTACTAAATTTTTACAAGATTTAAGTAATTTACCATCATTAAATCCATATTTTATATAGTACACTCCATAAATGTTATTATCTTGAACAAATTTTTCTACTTGATCAAAAGTATCATATAAGAATACATTAAACCGTTCTTGAAATTTAGATAAAGTAAATAAATCACTATTTTTAGGAGCTATAATATAAGATTTATTACCTAATATCTCTTCATTACCTTTAGCATAATCATACATTGCTACCTCAGTGCCTCTCACTCCCAATTGTTCTGAGTGAAATCCTATATTATAATTCATTATAGTAAATCGTATAAATTATTTTGTCGTTCTTGTCTCTCGATTTGTTTTGGATGGTATAAACAATAGTCCTCTTCTAATGGTAAATTAGCCCATGTGTTATGGCCCATAAGTACCTCATGTACTTTATTACCCCAATTAATTTTAGGTGAATTTTGAAGTATACGAGGTTGTAGGTCTGGGAAGTTAACCCATCCTTTTTCATTTACACTCCATCTCCATTTTTGGATATGTTCGGGAGTTAATCCTTCTACAGTATTAATTCTAGGGAGTAAAAATACTTCAATTGTAGGATTGTCTTGTAAAATTAAATGTAGATTTTGTAAAAATTCAATTGTAATATATTCATCAGCATCAATTTGAAAAATCCATTCTCCAGTACAATGTTTTTTTAGATTGTTTTTAAAAACTCCAAAATTACCATTTAATGGAAATTCAATAGTATTTATTTTACCTTGAAATTGATCTAATACTTGATATACTTCAGGTGTAGTATTACCTTGATCACATTGAACTACTATTTCATCCTCGTCTCTTTTATTAGTGACGAGGATGCTTAGTAATCTCATTAATTCTTCATGTTCATTACAAACCGGAATTGCATAACTTATTCTCATATTTTTTAGTTATAAAAACCTATATAATCTAGGGCCTCAATAAAATCTTCTTGTGAGTGATTTTTTAGAGTTTTTATATCAGTTTTATGAGTGTAAAATTCTTCAGTACCAGGTATTTTAAATTTACCTTTTTCTTCTTCGCTTACTTCAACTGCCTTTACACCTGCCCACTGCCAATCATCTTTAGTTTTACCGTTGGCAAATACCGTTCCTTTATCCTGAATGTTAACTGTTATTGGGTACCATACTCTATTTTCAGTGTCTTTATTTTTAAGATCTTTATAAAGTTCAGGTAAGGTTTCTTCATATGTTTCAAAATCAAATTCACCCTCTTTCATTAGGTCATTTGTTTGAAAACCACATCCAAAACAGAAATAACTGTTTTTTATTTCATTTACAGGAGTGGTATAACAAGCATCACTTCCGCAACGTGGGCATGTAGATAATTTATCTTTCATTTTATTCTATTTTTTTTAATTTAGGTAATTCAACCTTTTTCAATTGAGGTAATTTTAACTGTACTTGTTTAGGTATGTTAGGCACATTAGCCGTTAATAAAGTATCTAGTTTTTCTTGCATTTTCTCAAATGAGAAATTAGTTTTACAATAATGTGCTAAACGTTTACCATTATCTTGATATCTTTTATAATTTTCAAAATAGTCTCTTAACATACCACCTGCAAACCCATAATCAACTGTAAACCATTGAGATCCTTCAATTAACATATCAGGTACTTGTGCTGATGGATGAATGTTAGTTAATGTACCTGGTATTAATGAGGCAAATTCAGGATTTAAGAAATCCAAATGACCACTCCAATTTGAGGCTATAACTGGTTTTTTAGTTTGAGTAAACTCAAGTAATGGTCTACCAAACCCTTCACCCTTAGTAAAACTAACCATTGCTTTTACTTTTGAATGGTTATATAATTGATTTATTTCATCATCAGATACTTCACCATGAAATAAGTAAATATTAGGTAAGTTTTTAGTAGGCATTGATTGTCGTATAGCATCTATTTTTTTCAAGATATTATCTCTATCAATAATACTAGTAGGACCAGACATTGTTTTTAATATAAGAGCAGGTTTTTTAGATTTGTTTTTAAATGCTTCTAAAAACATTCTAACTAAACCACCTACATCTTTTCTATCTTGACCCCATTCACCTTGAAGCCAATGACCTACAAATAAGAATGCGAAATCTTCTTTTATAGTATCTAAAGCTTGACCTATTTCAGATGCTGGTGTTAATGGTGAAGCAAAGTATTTAGTAATATCTATTCCTTCAAATAATACTTCAACAGGTGCTGTTAATTCTACTACACCAACAACTTGTTTAGTATTTTCATCTTGTTTTTGGAATTTAGAATCTTGGAATACTTTTTTAGCGTGTTCTGAAGAAACTAAATTTAAGTTCATTCTATTTAATCCTTCTATCCATTGTGGAGCACAAATTGTGGTTTCAATACCTGCTGTAATCCCTATATTGTATTTTCCTATAGGCTGGAATTCATTAGGTACTGTGATTTGAGCCCAAATATCAGGTTGTTGAGTCATTTGACCAGGCAGTATATGAGATTTTAAGAATCCCCATTCTTCATTATGATCATCAATAAAGTTCCAAGGTGTATTACCCCAACGTTGTGGCATTATTTTAACGTCGTACTTATCTAAATTAATTAACGCTTTAACTAAATCTCTACTACGAGAACCATATCCGCTGTAAGTGTCAATTGGACAGCTTATTACAAATGTATTTTTCATTTTATCTTATTAATACGTTAATTTATGAACTAATTCTAGAGGCTCCAAATCTTCTATTTTAATAAATTCAAAAGATTTTCTTGGTATAAATTTCTCTAATGTTAAGTCAATATCCTTGATTACATTATTACACATCATACGAGAGGACATACCTGATTCATCAGATGTTACCCATTCTCTAGCTGCTAACCCATTCTCTTTTCTAGTCTCAGGAGACATTTCATAAACTTGTTGGATAGCTAAAGTTAATTCTCTAAAGTCTAATTTGTCATCCCAAATATAAGGTGTAGTAGGTGAACCAACTAATGACATATTATTTGGAAATACAGGTACAGCCCATTTACCATGTTTTCTATATTTACCAAAATGGTTAGATGGAAATTCTTGAGTTAATTCTACCCATTTACCATTCTCATCTTCAAAACGCATTTGATCCTGCATACCACCTGTTACATTGGCGATAATCATTTTACCTGCCATCATAGCTTCAGTAAGTGCTAATCCCCATCCTTCATTTGAAGTAGGTAATACTGTTACATCAGCAATGTTATATAATTTATTCAACTCAGGAGTATCAATTCTACCATCGGAGAATATTACGTTTGATTTTTTACCAAATAATAATTCTCTTACAGCGTATAAATCTGTACCATTATCATCTATTGGTTGAGTGTGAAGTACTAAAGCAATTTTATCTGCTTTTTCTTTAGGTAAAGAATCTAAGAATAATTTATGAGCGGCTAATAAATCACTAATACATTTTCTTCTAATGTTACGTGAGTTAAAGAATAGTACAAAATCAAATTCTTTGTCTCCAAATAATCTTTTCTTAGTTTCTTTTAACTCGTCTTGATTTTCAATTGGGAAAAATAATTTTTCATTTATACCATGAGGTACATAAGTGATAATTTTGTCTTTAGCTTTTTTACCTAAAACCATTTCATTAATGTTCTTAGTTTGTTTTGAAATCGCTAATAAGGTATCACATGATTCGTAAAATGCTCTATTATAAAGTGGAGCTGGTAAGTCATCCCATATGTTAAGGTAAATCATTGGGATTTGTTTTCTTATCTCATTTTCAATAGCAAATAACCAATCATAATATCTTGGATCTGTAAAGAACATCAAACCATCAGGTTTTTCATTCTTGATCAACATCCTAATCAAATCTGCATTACCATAACCATTATTTGGGTATAATATAACTGAGGAATCAATATTACCAGTTTCTTTATTGGTGGCTTCAGATAAATCCATTCTTTGTCCAGCTTCAGGGTGATTGATTGCAGCCCCTATTACTGCCCAATTGTAATGGTGAGAAGTTCCTAAAACTACTTCTCGGGCCATTGTAGCAACCCCCGAGTGCATTCTGATATCATCACAGATGAATAATATCTTTTTTCGTTGTTCTTTTGGTATATAACCTTCTTTCATAAATTTTATTTTTCTAATTCTAAGCTCATATGGTTATGAACTAATTTTTGAAATTCAGGATCTGTTAAGTATAGATGCATACATCTATCTGCTAATTTTTGTAATGAGAACTTAGTTTTAATAGTCTCGATTTTGAATGCTTCAAAGATATCTTTATCTACCTTCACACTTGTTAATTGTTGATTTTGTGACATAATTATTTTATTTTATATTGTTAACATATATAAATATATTAATATCTAATAAAACTTGAAGGATTGTTTAATATCCTCATTCTTATCACATAAATCTGTATTATTTTTATAAGGGCAAAAATGGCAATTATGTTTACTTGGCCTTTTCTCTAACTCAATAGGATTATAAGTACCTTCATTTGTAAACACTTGCTTTAAAAATCCTTCTAATAATTGTGTTGACTTATTTATTTTTACCTTACCCGCTGCAGGTCTAAATTCTTGTATACGTTTTTGAGGAAAATCCCCTCCCTCATATACTTTTCTTCGAGTAATAAAATACTCCACCTCAATATTATCAATTGGGAAATTATACTGTTCCGCGAAGAATTTTTTATAAAGGATTAATTGAGACATTTTAACGTCATCCTTTTTTTCTTTGTCACCCCAACCTCTAGTTGATGTTTTAATATCAAGTATTTTAATTGTATTAGTAGGTTCATGATAAAACACTACATCAATAAAACCTGTTATAAAAACATTTTCTAAGGTTTTAATAGGATTTAAAACAATAGGTAATTCACAACCTACTAAATACCAACCCCTTTTAGAGAAGTAAGTACCTCTTTTATCTCTAATAAAATTAAGAATTTGAATTCCATCATCACAAAATTCTGCTAACTCGGCTGCTGTTGAGAAATGAGTATTATTATTCTTTTCTAAAGTAATTTTATACTCGTTTTTTAAAGCGTTTTTAAAATCTGTTTCAATATCCAAATGATCTGCCGCCACTCCACTCTCCTCATATAACACTGTTAAGTAATTTTGTAGAGTTAAGTGTAATGCTGTTCCAAACACTGCGTGTATACTAGGTTCAAATACTTTATGTCCATCTCTATATTTCAACCCCCATTGGAACGGGCAGTTAGAAAACATACTTAATTGTGAGTAGGATATATACTTATTAACCTCGTAGTTGACGGGTGGAACTATTACTTTTTTAAGATCTTTTAATACTGGTGGGATTTGTTTAGCCAAGTTTTTTTCTATTTGTAATTTCTCTATCTAAGTAGAATAATGCTTTTTCCAAATCCTGGATTATATTGTCTTTTTTACCTGCTCTAGAAATGTATTTAAGTGTATTACCTAAATTAAATCCTACTTCCCAAGCTTCTATAACTTTAATAGCCTCATATGGGTTATCTTTACCACCATAATGAGATGGATGTATTACAGATTCTTTTTTTGGTTTTTCTTCATCAATTATGAAAATGCCTTCTCTATCATTCATTTCTTCAAATTTTTTTCTTGAATCACTCATTTTAGTAATTTTTTTATTTCTTTTTCCTCTTTACCTAACTGCTGTAAAATTTCAGTCACATCTTGTTGGGTTAGAATATTACAGTAATCTAAAACCTCTCTAGTACTTATTTGAAAGTAATCAGATAATAAATTTAATACTTCTTTTATGTACTGCTGTTTTGTAGGTTTTATATACTTGTTAAAAAATTTTTGTTTGGGTAAAGTTTTACAATAAAATTCATATAACTTTTGTTTTGGCATTTGATGTTCTTGAATCTCAGCTACTAATTCAATGTAGTTAGGATTCATAGAGATAATCTTATTAATCATAAAATTATTAAAGATCTCATGCTCCTCATTCGAAAATGAGGACCATGGTTCTTTATCATATGATAATTGCTTTACCCAATCAAAAATTGTTTTAATCTTGGTCATCTTCAATCATGAATTTTAATTCATCCGGCAATCCTTCTTTTAAGATTTCACCTGTTGTTGGATCATAAAATACTTGAATAGGTAAAACATTGTCTTCGCTTGTACCTGTTACGAATTTAGATACTTTTCTTAGTAAGTACCCTTGATGCCAGATTTTACCTCCGTCTGCTGTTAAAATAGGAGTTGTTTTGTGAATGTCTAGGCTCATTTGTGGTTGTTGATTTTCCATTTTTATTTATTTAGTTGTTAATAATTTAGATACACAGGCACAAAATGTAATTTCTTTATCTGGTGCCATAATTGATTTGTATTGGTAATCTGCTATAATAAGGGTAGCTATAGCTGAATTAGTAAATTCGTCTGCTCGTTCAAATAATACTCTGTATAACTCATTGTAATCTCTAACATTTGAATCCATTACCAACTGTCTTATAGTAGTAAAGTTTTTAATATTTTGACCTTTAAGTAATTCTATTACTTGATCAGAAGTTTGTTTGAAATTAGTGGTAGTTCTACTTTCCATTAACTCTCCATTTTTAATAGAGGATTGTAATAGGTTTAAAGTTTTTCTAATATCAGGGTAAGTTTGTTTAACAATTCTTACTATATCAGCTTTAGTATAAGTAATTTCTTCTAAATCTAGAATTTCAACACATTTAAATGCTACATCCTGCATTGAAGGAGGAGTTAATTCAAATACTACAGTTCTAGATTGGATTGGATCAATTATACGTTCAATGTAATTACAAGTGAAAACAAAACGAGTATTTAAACTATAAGTTTCAATTATATTACGAAGTGCTGCTTGAGCGTTTATTGTTAAGAAATCTGCTTCATCCATGATAACCACTTTTTGTGGTTTAAAACTAGCGGCTGAGGCAAATGATTTTACCTTATCTCTAATAGTATCAATACCATTTTCATCAGAACAGTTGATGTATAGTGAGTCACAATTAATATTATTAATAATTAATTTAGCTGCTGTAGTTTTACCTGTTCCTGCTCCTCCTGTTAATAGGAGGTGAGGGATATCATTAGAGTCAATCCATTGTTGTAAAGATGATTTAAAATCATCATTACCAATGTATCCTTCTAAAGTATCAGGTCTATACTTTTCGGTAAATAAGGTGTGTTTTTTATTGAACATAACTTTTATAATATATGGCTCCCCTTTCGGAGAGCCTAATTATTACATCATTCCTTGCATAGGATTGATTTCTTCTTTATTGTCTTCTTTTTTCTCGTAAATTACAGATTCTGTTGTTAGGATTGTACCTGCTACTGAAGCTGCGTTTTCTAAGGCAATACGAGTTACTTTTTTAGGATCAATAATACCAGCTTCTTTAAAGTCCATTGTTGATAAGTCTTTATAATTAAGACCTGCCCAATTACTTCCTTTTTCGGAGTCAGTTAATTTAGAACCTAAATATTGAACTTCTACTAAATCATGTCCAGCGTTAGTTAGAATTCTTTGGAATGGAGCTGCTGCTGCTCTGTAAACAATTTTTTTACCGTTTACAAAATCATTTGAGCCTTCAAATTTGATTGATTTTCTAGCGTATAATAAAGCAGTACCACCACCTATTACAATACCTTCTTCTAAAGCGGCTCTTGTAGCAAATAAAGCATCTTCTACTCTATCTTTTTTCTCTCTAATTTCAAGTTCACTATTACCACCTACGTTAATAATAGCTACACCACCAATCATTTTACCTAAACGCTCTTGTAATTTTTCTTTCTCAAATGGAGAACCTGCGTCATCAATTTGTTTTTTAATTTCTTGAGCTCTGTTTGTAATAGCTTCTTCCTCACCTTTACCGTCTACAATAGTGGTTTTTTCTTTACCAATTGTAGCAGTACGTGATGAACCTAAACATTGTTTTAAGGTATTAACATCAATTTTTTCTAATTTATGACCTTTATCTTTAGATAAAACTTGACCACCTGTAATAATAGCTAAATCTTCTAAAGCCATTGTTCTACGATCTCCAAATTCAGGAGCTTTAACTGCTACTACATTTACAATACCTCTCATTTTATTAACAATTGTTACTGCTAATGCTTCACCATCAATATCCTCTGCTACAATTAATAATGAACGTTTTTCAGTGTTAGCTAATGTTAAAGCTGGTACTAATTCATTTACTGAGGTAATTCTACCATTATAAATTAAGATGTAAGGATTTTCTAATACTGCTGTCATTGTATTATTATCAGTTACAAAATAAGGTGATTTGTAACCTCTATCAAATTGCATACCTTCTACAACTTCAAGTGAAGTTTCTCCAGATTTTGATTCTTCAATTGCCACAACTCCATCTCTACCTACTTTTTCTAAAGCAGTAGCAATTAAGTTTCCAATTTCATCATCATTGTTACCTGAAATGGTAGCAACTTCTTTAATTTGTTGGTTATCAGAAATGTCTTCTGTTAAGTTTTCTAATGCTGTTTTAATTTCTTCTACAGCAGCATCAATACCTTTTTTAATTTCAACTGCGTTTTGACCCGCATTAACATGCTTTAATCCTTCTTCTAGGATAGCATAAGTTAATAAAGTACTTGTAGTTGTACCATCTCCAACCTCATTTGCGGATTTAACTGATACTTTTTGCACTAATTCAGCTCCTGTTGATTCAATTGGATCTTCTAATTCTTTAAAGGCTTTAGCAACTGACACACCGTCTTTAGTTACTGTTAATTGACCATACTCTCCTTTAATTAATACTGTTCTACCTGCTGGTCCTAAGGTGGAAGATACGCTATCATTTAGTTTTTTAACTCCTGATAGTAATTTGATTTTTAATTCTGTTCCGAATGATGTTTCTGTCATGATTAATCTACTATTATTGCTGGGATTTGTTCTTGTGAAATGATTAAATAATCTACATTATCTAATGTTAATTTTTGTGCACCCATTGGTGGGATAACTACTCTTTGACCTACTTTTAAATCAGTTGGTACAAAAGTTCCTAAATTATAATTATACACATTTGATACTGCTATAACTTCAGCTATAAGGGATTTTTCATGTCCTACATCAGGAATAATGATGTTACCTACCATCATTTCGCTTTCCTCTATTTGTTTTAGGATAATACTACCTCCTCTTGATTCTAATTTACTCATTGTTAATTAAGTTTTTTAAATTGGTTAAAATTGTTTCTAATTCTGAAATGTACTCTTTAATAGTATAAGTAGGTTTCTTTTCTATAGTTTGGTTTTTTACTACTCTTTTTAAAGCGTTAGTTAAACTGGTAAAATAGCCTATTATTTTTTCTTTTTGTGTTAAAGGGTCAATAAAAATTAAATTGTAAGATTCTTCATCAAAAACTATTTTATAATCCCCTAAAGCAGGATCTTCAATAGTTGATGTTTTTTTAATTGTGCCTTTTTGTCGGCCTTTAAAATTTGTGTTTGCCATAACTTTTTTTATTTAATATAATAATCTTTTTTAGATTATCCAAACAAAACTTAACCTAAGGGCGTAAGGTTATTATTTTATTTTTATTGATTTTGGTTTAGCTTTTTCAGCTACAGGTATAGTAATCTCTAGCAAACCATTTTCTAGTTTTGCTAACGCTAATGATAAATCATATTTAGCTGAAATTTTATAACCTAAATTAAAGGATTTTTTAGATAATCCTCTTACAATTGTTCCAGGATGAAGTTCTTTTTCTTCTTCTGGTTTGTTATAACTAATTTTTAAGACATCGTCTTCAATGTCTATATTAACATCATTTTTAGTAAGACCAGTACATGCTACTTCAAAGTGAAGTCCACTGTCGTCATAAAAGATGTTTAAAGGGTGAGGTTGTTTTGTGGTTGCTGCTGAACCGAATCCACTTGTTGGGAAAAAGAAGTTGTGGAATAGAATGTCAAATTCATTGTAATTTGTACTCATAATTGATTTACGTTTTGTGAGTGCTTTTGCTACTCGTTATTAATTGCCCTTAGGTCATTTGTCATAAATATTACTACTCATGTAAGGCTACAAGAAAATATTCAGCTTTTACACCTGTTTCTTCTAAATTAACTTTTAATAAACCATCTTTATAAAGATAAGCTTTACCAACTGCATTTTTACTTACTGATACTATTTCTCTAAAATTATTAGCACTAAATGCTACAGGTTTAATTTGAGTGATAATATTTCCGGTTTCAGTAAAGTTAACTTTATTTGAGTAAGATGATTTTTCTCCAATCATAAAATTAACAACATCTTCTTTTTGAAAATCCTTTGTTATTCCTATTTCAAAACGAGGTGGTTTATCTAGCGCGTTGTGTGCTTTAATATACTTTTGAGTAAAATCAAAATTAATATCAAATTCTAAGTCATGTGGTGGTAAGTTAGGTACTACACCAGGATCTTGAATTAACCCTAAATCACTTAAATTATAGGATAAGTCAAATTGATTATCACTAATGTGAAGTTTTAAGAAGTGATTGTTTTGCTTTTCTAACTTTAACTCAATAAAATCATTTGTAATATTAAGTAGTTTAAGTAATTGCCCAGTATTAAAAATACCAATTTCACAATCTTCTAAGGTTATAGGCGCTATAACTTCTCCTATACAATCCTTGTTATCGACTGCAAATTTAATGTGAGCTTCGTTGTTTTTTACTTTAAATTTAACTTGAGATGTTAGTCCGTTTAAGAAAAAACTTTCAATTATTTGTGCTAATATTGTTTTATCCATTTTATGAGAATGTGAAGAATTTATGTATTAAAGGATTTGCTGGTGGTAATACCCATTCTAAATCTGTATAGAATCCTTGTAGTTTATTTTGTAATATGGTTTCAAAACTTTTACCTCTATCAATGTACTCATTAATAAAG
>Ga0304730_1003073_pt1 | contig 11448 bp, 8 predicted proteins | sample M_130628_MF_Meta_FD_190474 | JGI IMG/M metagenome (GOLD analysis project Ga0304730, IMG submission 190474) | Freshwater microbial communities from Lake Montjoie, Canada to study carbon cycling - M_130628_MF_MetaG (v2) (version 2) | ecosystem: Environmental > Aquatic > Freshwater > Lake | place...
TACTTATGGCATTAAAAATTTAGCCAATTTCAAAGGAAAAATTTTAGAAAATAGTTTGCAGGGGTTATTACTAAACATTAATGGTACAGAAGTGCATTGCAAAATGATTGGCGAGTTTAATGCTTACAATTTACTACTTGTATATAGTGCTGCGGTTTCTTTGCATGCAGATAAAGAAGAAGTGTTGGCAATACTTAGCACATTGCAAGGTGCAGAGGGCCGCTTTGATTGTGTAAAAAGTAACACCACCAATGTATTAGGCATTGTTGATTATGCACATACTCCAGATGCATTATTAAATGTATTAGCCACTATACAAAAACTGCGCGAAGGAAATGAGAAAGTATTAACACTTGTAGGTTGCGGTGGAGATAGAGATAGTACTAAAAGACCTATCATGGCGCAAGTAGCATGTGAGTATAGTGATAAAGTAATTCTTACCAGCGACAATCCACGTACAGAAGACCCTGTGATTATTTTGCAACAAATGGAAGCAGGTGTACCTGTGCATCAATTAAAAAAAGTAATGACTATTGCAGATAGGAAAGAAGCTATTAAAACAATTTGCCAATTAGCTAATGCCAACGACATTATTTTAATTGCAGGCAAAGGCCACGAAAAATACCAAGAAATAAATGGCGTAAAACATCCATTCGACGATAAACAAATCCTAATCCAAACTTTTGAATTACTAGAAAAATAAATTACTAAAATGCTGTATCAATTATTTACATGGTTAAAAACCGAATTTAATTTGCCCGGAGGTGGAGTATTTTACTTTATCACATTCCGTGTGGCTATGGCTGTAATTTTGTCTTTAGTAATTACCTTAATTTATGGCAAAAGAATTATTCGCTATTTGCAAGCAAAACAAATTGGCGAAACTATTCGCGACTTAGGTTTACAAGGTGAAACAAGTAAAAAAGGAACTCCTACAATGGGTGGTGTAGTAATAATAGCTGCGATATTGATACCAACTATTTTATTAGCACGTGTAACAAATGTATATGTTTTATTAATGATCATCAGTACAGTATGGTGCGGCATGATTGGATTTATAGATGACTATATTAAAGTATTCAAAAAAAATAAAGAAGGTCTTGCTGGTAGATTTAAAATAGTTGGACAAATTGGTTTAGGAATTATTGTAGGCCTTACCATGTACTACAATCAAAATGTATATATCCAACGCGAAACATCTGAAGGTTTATTAGCAAAAACTAGTGTGGTAGATAAAGTAATAAAAGAAAATATTATAAAAATAGAAAACGGTGTAACGCATACTTATGCTAGAGTACAAAGCCCAGTTACCACTGTTCCATTTTTAAAAAACCACGAGTTTAGCTATGCAAAAGTAGCTAGCCTTTTTGGAGAAAGTGCTATGAGTTGGTTGACGCCTTTGATATATGTATTGTTTGTTATTTTCATTATTACTGCAGTAAGTAATGGCGCAAATATTACAGATGGTTTAGATGGCTTGGCTACAGGTACAAGTGCTATCATTGGCATTTGCTTAGGTGTATTTGCATATTTAAGTGGCAATATTGTTTTTGCAAAATATCTAAACATTATGTACATCCCAAACCTCGGCGAGTTGAGTATATTTATAGGTGCGTTTGTTGGTGCATGTATTGGCTTTTTATGGTACAATAGTTTTCCTGCGCAAGTATTTATGGGTGATACAGGCAGCCTTGCAATTGGTGGAATCATTGGTAGCTTAGCCTTAATCATTCGCAAAGAACTATTAATACCAATTATCTGCGGAATCTTTTTTGTAGAATTATTGAGTGTTATTATTCAAGTATCTTACTTTAAAAGAACAAAAAAGAAATATGGCGAAGGCAGGCGAATATTTTTAATGAGTCCGCTACATCATCACTATCAAAAATTGGGTTATCACGAAAGTAAAATAGCAGTGCGCTTTTGGATAGTAGGCATTTTGCTAGCAGTATTAAGCATCGCCACATTAAAAATGCAATAGTGTAAATAGTAGCAAGTAGCAAGACTTGAGTATCAAGAATTAAGAACAAAAAATAATTTAAAAATAAAACAAACAGAATTAAAGAAATAATGAAATACGAATTAATCATATTAGGTAGTGGCGAAAGCGGAGTTGGAGCAGCTTTGCTAGCGCAGCTACATGGTATTTCGGTATTTGTAAGTGACGGCGGAAAAATTAAAGAACAATACAAAAAAGAATTAACGGATGCAGGTATAGCATTTGAAGAAGGTCAACATTCTTTAGATATTATATTAAATGCAAAAGAAGTAATAAAAAGCCCAGGCATTGCTCCTAAAACAGAGATCATCAAAAAAATAAAAGAAGCAAATATTAGCATCATTAGCGAAATAGAATTTGGCTATCGCTACAAAGGTAATAGCAAAATTGTAGCTATTACTGGTAGCAATGGTAAAACTACAACTACAAATCTTACTTATTATATTTTTAAAAATGCTGGCTATCATGTAAGTATGTGCGGCAATGTTGGTTACAGTTTTGCACGTCAGATATTTTTAGCCCCTACAGATTGGTATATTATAGAAGTAAGTAGTTTTCAGCTAGATGATATCAAAACTTTTAAACCAAATGTAGCTGTATTGCTAAACATCACTCCAGATCATTTGGATAGATACAACTATAACTTTAGCGAATATGTAGCAAGCAAATTTAGAATAGCAATGAATCAAGACAACAACGATTTTTTTGTTGTGTGTGCAGATGATGAAAGCATAAAAAATAAAATTAACGAATTAGAATCTAATCCTAAAATACTAAAATTTACAATGAACGAAAAATTTGAAGACGAAGCAGCTTACATTCAGGAAGAAAGAATGATAATAGATGTAAATGGAGAACTTACTTCTATGCCAATAGCAGAACTATCCTTAAAAGGAAAGCACAACTTGTATAATGGCATGGCAAGTGGTATTTCTTCACGTATTGCTGAAATCCGTAAATCATCTATTAGAGATGCACTAAGCACTTTTAAAAGTTTAGAGCATCGCCTAGAGACGATTGCTACCATCAAAGGTGTAGAATACATTAATGATAGCAAGGCAACAAATATGAATAGTGTATGGTATGCATTAGAGAGCATGAAAAAACCAACAGTATTAATACTTGGCGGTGTAGACAAAGGAAATGATTATTCTGAAATTGCAGATTTAGTAAAAGAAAAAGTAAAAGGAATTATTTGTATGGGTAAAGACAACTCTCCTATTCATACAGCATTCGATGGCTTTGGTATACCTGTAGTAGATGTATTAAGTGCACATGATGCAGTGCAAGTTTCTTACAAAATGGCTACAAATGGCGATGCAGTTTTGCTAAGCCCTGCTTGCGCAAGTTTCGATTTGTTTGCTAACTACGAAGATAGAGGAACACAATTTAAAAACGCAGTATTGGAATTGTAATGGAACAACTTTTAAAAAGAACACACGGCGATAGAATAATTTGGGGTACAGTCATTTCATTGTGTCTAGTTAGTTTATTGGTGGTATATAGTGCTACTGGGGCTTTGGCGTATACAAAGCGCGGAGGCCACACAGAGTATTATTTATTCAAGCAATTGGGTGTGTTCTTATTAGGATTTGTAATTATGTGGGCAGCACACAGAGTAAATTATACGGTGTACAGACGCATTGCCGTTTTTCTATTTGCCATCAGCATACCATTATTAATTTATACATTAATAGCTGGTAGAAATTTAAACGGCGCAGCACGCTGGGTGAGTATTCCTGGCATTGGACTTACTTTTCAATCATCTGATTTTGCAAAGCTTGGTTTGTTTATGTTTGTAGCAAGGCAATTAAGCACTTTCCAAAATCAAATTCATGATTTTAAAACTGTAGCAATCAATATATTTTTACCAGTAGGAATTATCGTTTTATTAATTGCACCTGCCAACTTAAGCACTGCTTTAATGCTTAGCATCACAAGCACTTTATTATTTTTTATTGGTAGGGTTTATATGAAGCACTTAGCCATCTTAGCCATTGCTGGAATTATTAGCCTATTATGTATTTATGGTATTTCTAAAATTACAGGAAAAGGGAGAGCAGCAACTTGGGAGCAACGTATTTCCGACTTTGGTAAAAGAGATTCTATAGATCAACAACCTTTCCAAGTGCTACAAGCAAAAATTGCAATTGCAAAAGGTGGATTTTTTGGAGTTGGCCCCGGTAATAGCACGCAAAGAAATTTTTTACCAGAAAGTTTTAGTGATATGGTGTATCCAATTATTATAGAAGAGTATGGCATATTTGGCGGCTTGGTAGTAATATTTTTATACTTATTATTCTTATGGCGCAGCATTGTATTATTCCGCAGATGCCCTTATGCATTTGGTGCATTTTTAGCCATCGGATTAAGTTTTACCTTGGTATTTCAGGCAATGCTAAATATGGCTGTAGGTGTAAATCTTGTGCCAGTTACTGGACTAACATTGCCATTAATCAGCATGGGAGGAAGTAGCGTTTGGTTTACAAGCTTAACCATTGGTATTGTATTAAGTGTAAGTAAATATGTAGAAGAAATGGAAGGCCACAAACAAAAGAAAGATACAATAACAGAACAAATAGAAATCATTGCATAACAGAACAAACATACGAGTAATAATTGCAGGAGGAGGCACAGGCGGCCATATCTTCCCGGCGGTGGCAATTGCCAATGCGTTGATGAAACGCAATGCGCAAAACCAAATTTTATTTGTGGGTGCTTTAGGCAAAATGGAAATGGAAAAAGTTCCTAAAGAGGGTTACAAAATTGTTGGTTTGCCTATTGCTGGCTTTAACCGTAGCAATATGCTTAAAAATATTACGCTTCCTTTTAAACTTATAAAAAGTTTATGGTTGGCTAAAAAAGTAGTAAAAGATTTCAATCCAGATGCAGTAGTAGGTGTGGGTGGCTATGCAAGTTTCCCTATTTTAAAAGTAGCGCAAAACCTTGACATTCCTACATTAATACAAGAACAAAATTCTTATGCAGGCAAAAGCAATATGCAATTGGGCAAAAAAGCAAATAGCATATGTGTAGCATACAATGGCATGGATAAATTTTTTGCAAAAGATATTATAACACTAACTGGTAATCCTGTGCGCGCAGTTATAGCTAATGCTGCGATAAATAAAAATGAAGCATTAGCATTCTTTGGTTTACAAGCCAACAAAAAAACAATTTTAATTATTGGCGGAAGCCTTGGTGCTAAAAGCATTAATGATACAATTATAGAGCAGCAGAATACACTACTTGCTGAAGATGTCCAAATACTTTGGCAAACAGGTAAAACATCTTTCGAAAGTGCAAAGCAAAGTGTAATTGGCAAGGAGAATAAAATTAAAGTACTAGATTTTATTCAGCAAATGGATAAAGCTTACGCAGCTGCAGATATCGTAATTAGCAGAGCGGGTGCATTGAGTATAGCGGAATTGTGTATAGTGGCCAAACCCGTTGTTTTTGTGCCTTATCCACATGCAGCAGAAGATCATCAAACTGTAAATGCAATGGCTTTGGTAAATAATAATGCTGCAAGTATTGTAGCAGATGCAGATGTAAAAACCAAACTAGTTCCAGCATTGGTAGCATTAATGGAAGATGAAAACACATGCAATACCTATAGCAAGCAATTAAAACAAATGGCAATTGCAGATGCCGATGAAAGAATAGTAAACCAATTATACAATATTTTGAAATAAAATAATGATAGCGTTAAAAGACATACATAGAATTTACTTTATAGGTGCTGGTGGAATTGGCATGAGTGCCCTAGTACGTTTTTTTAAAGCACAAGGGGCAGTGGTAAACGGCTACGACAAAACTAAAACTGCACTTTGCGAAGAGTTAGAAAATGAAGGTGTAGCAATTCATTATACCGATGATATTGCATTGCTGGATAAAGAAACAAATGTAGTTGTGTACACACCTGCAATACCTGCAGACCACACAGAGCTAAATTGGTATCGCGATAATGATTATTTAGTAATGAAGCGCAGCGATATGTTGCAAATTATTAGCGCTGCTATGCATGCCTTATGCGTAGCTGGCACACATGGCAAAACTACAACTAGTACTATTCTTGCACACATACTTCGTCATACAGGTGCAGGCTGCAATGCTTTTCTTGGTGGCATTAGCGTAAATTATAATACTAATTATTGGGGCAGCACCAATCAAGTAGCAGTAATAGAAGCAGATGAATACGATAGAAGCTTTTTAAAACTACACCCGAATATGACCATTGTAACAGCCATGGATGCAGATCATTTAGATATTTATGGTACCGAAAAAGAAATGCAAGATACCTATGTACAATTTATCAATTCTACATCAGAGGCATTGGTTTATTGTCATGGATTAACACGCAGAAAAGAGTTTACTGTACCTGCCAAATACAGCTATAGTTTGCAAAATGATGCTAGCGATTTTTATGCAAGTGATATTCAAATGCATCAAGGCACCTACACTTTTAATTTTTGCTATAAAGAAGAAGTGCTAACAGCTATGACGCTAAATGTAGGCGGCATGCATAATATAGAAAATACAATTGCAGCAAGTGCTATTGCTTATTTACAAAAAATAGATATTGAAAAAATAGCTGCGGCCGTGGCTGCATACCAAGGCGTAAAGCGCAGATTTGAATATGTGATGAATGATGGCAAGCAAGTATTGATAGACGACTATGCACATCACCCAGAAGAGTTAACTGCATTAATCAAAAGCGCGAAGGCATTATTCCCGAATCGTAAATGTACTGTGGCTTTTCAACCACATTTATTTACACGTACCAGAGATTTTGTAGATGGTTTTGCAGAAAGCTTAAGCCTAGCAGATGAAGTGATTCTATTAGATATTTATCCTGCAAGAGAATTACCAATAAAAGGTATAACTAGTCAGATTATTTTAGATAAAATGACTATAGAGAACAAACATATTTTAAGCAAAGAAGGATTGTTAGATTTTGTAAAAGCTGCTACCCTACCCTTGTTTATTATAGCAGGAGCAGGAGATATAGATAAATTAGTAAAACCTATAAAAAACATATTTGCAGAAAAAGCAAAAGCATAATGGCAAGAGATTGGAAACATATTATTAAACGTGTTGTACTAATATTAGTAGTGCCTGTGATTGTCTTTGCATTCATAGCTACCAATTATTTATCTAAAAACAACGTATGTAAAGATGTAAAAATTAATGTAGAAAACGAAAACATTGTAAAGTTTGTAACGCAAGCCGAAATGAAAAACGTATTGGTAAATGCAAAAAATATTATACCTGGTTCTACTTTATTAAAAAATATTAATATTCAACAATTAGAAACCATTGCATTGAATAATCCGTGGGTAAAAGAAGCTAATATTTATATAGATCATCGAGATGTGGTAAATGTAAACATCAAACAAAAAGAACCTGTGCTTCGCTGGATGAATGGCGATTTGATTCAAAGTTACTTAGACGAATCTGGCAGTGCAATACCAGTAAGCGATGTATATAGTGCTAATGTGCCAATTGTAACTTCTAATAAATTGAATGTTTCTTTGAAAGAACAAAAACTAAAATTGCAAATGGTGGCATTATGTAAGTATATACAACAAGACACTTTCTGGAATGCAAGCATTGCACAAATCAACATCAATCAAAAATTAAAATTTGAGTTAGTAACTGTTTTGGGAAATCATATCATAGAATTTGGCGACACTACTAATATGCAAAACAAATTTGCAAGATTGTTTCAGTTTTACAAAGAAGCAATGCCGCGTACTGGTTGGAATACTTATAAAAGATTAAGTGTACAATTTGACGGGCAAATAGTAGCCGAAAAAACAGATTCTATGAAAATAGCTGATGCAAAAAATGCAATACTTGCAAAAACGGGAAAGGCAACTGTAACACCAAAAGCTCCTATAAAAACTCCAATCAAATCATCTCCAAAACCAAGCATTGTGCCAATAAAAATACATGCAAAGCTCAATACAAACAAAACAGTAGCGCCTCCAAAACCAGTAGAAAACAAACCTAATAAAACACCCACAAAAATAAATACACCAAAACCACAACCTAAGAAAATAACACCAACTAAAAACTCGCAACAAAAATATTAAATATAAAACACACCAAATAATAAAAATGAGCAAAGAATCTCCAATCATCGTAGGCCTAGATATAGGCACCACCAAAGTAGCAGCCATTGCAGGCAGAAAAAACGAATTTGGCAAATTAGAAATACTTGGATTTGGCCGCGCGGATAGCAGCGGTGTAGATCATGGTATGGTGGTAAATATCGAACAGTGTATTCGTTCTATACAAGGCGCTTTGGAAAATTGTTTAATCAACAATCCTAAACTGTCTTTAAAAGAAGTATATGTGGGCATTGCTGGTAGGCATATCAAAAGCTTGCAAACACGAGGAGAACATGTACGCACCAATGCAGAAGATATGATTAGCAAATCAGATATCGAAAAATTAATTCAAGATCAGTTTAAAACATTTATACCTGCTGGCGATCAAATTATCGATATCATTCCACAAGATTTTACAATTGATGGACAAGGCGGTATATTAGATGCAAAAGGAAGAACAGGTGTAAAAATTGGTGCAAACTTTCACATTATTACTGGCGATAAAAATGCAATTCGTAATATCAATCGCTGCGTAAAAGATACCGATTTAGAGATTAGCGATTTAGTACTACAACCATTGGCAAGTGCAGCAGCAGTAATGAGTGCAGAAGAATTAGAAGCTGGTGTAGCTATTGTAGATATTGGCGGTGGTACTACAGACCTTGCAGTATTTTACGATGGCATATTAAAACATACTGCTGTAATTCCTTATGCTGGGGTAAATATCACCATGGATATTAAAAATGGTTTAAATGTATTAAAAGCACAAGCAGAGCAACTGAAAGTACAATTTGGAAACGCATTGGCCAACGAAGCACCAAACAATGAATTTATTACTATTCCAGGAATACGCGGTGCTGCTCCTCGCGAAATTTCTACAAAAAATTTAGCACACATTATAGAAAGCCGCATGGAAGAAATTCTAGAATATGTGGTATATCATTTGCGCCAAATTGGTTTAGATAAAAAATTGGGTGGTGGTATTATTTTGACTGGTGGTGGTAGTCAATTAAAACATTTAAAGCAATTAACAGAATACTTAACTGGCTATAGCGCAAGACTTGGTCATCCAAATGAGCACTTGGCTAGTGGCTATGATGCAGAATTAGACAAACCAATTTATGCAACATGCATAGGATTAATTTTACGTGGTTTTGATGATTACGAAAATAGCAAAATGCGTTTCAGCAGCACAACAGGCAATAGTGTAATGGCGTCTGCACCAGAAAAAATAGAAGTGAAGCAAGCTACAGAAATAGAAGAATCTGCAATAGCTGCAGAGTTCGAAACTCCAACAACTATCTATAGAGAGCCAATTAGTGATACATTAAAAAGGAAATTTGCAATCGGAAAAATTTTCGGCAATGTAAAAAGAGGAATCTTTGGATTGTTTGAAGAAGTAGATGATGCAGAACTAGACGATAGCGATTTTAAATAAATAAAAATATAAAATTCCTTCGAAGTAAAATTCATAATAAAACAATATAATACTTATACTAACCACAATAAAATTCAAAAACTAAAAAAACAAAACAAATTATCATGATTCAGTTCGATTTACCACAAAAGCAATCCTCTATCATCAAAGTATTTGGTGTAGGCGGTGGCGGCGGCAATGCCGTAAACTACATGCACAATCAAGGCATTGAAGGTGTAGATTTTGTATTATGCAATACTGATATAAAAGCATTGGAAGCTAGTGCTATTCCTTTGAAAGTGCAAATTGGACCAACACTTACCTCTGGCTTAGGTGCTGGTGCAAATCCAGAAATTGGTAAAAAAGCTTGCGAAGAAAGCATTGCAGAAATTACAAACATACTAAAAGACAATACCAAAATGGTATTTGTAACTGCTGGCATGGGTGGTGGAACTGGTACTGGTGGTGCACCAATTGTAGCACAAGTAGCTAAAGAATTAGGTATACTTACTGTAGGTATTGTTACCACACCATTTAGCCACGAAGGCAGGAAGCGTAAGCAGCAAGCAGAAGATGGTATTGCTAAAATGCGTGGCAATGTAGATACTATTTTGGTAATTAGTAATGATAAATTGCGTCATCAATTTGGCAACTTAGGTTTTAAAGAAGCCTTTGCAAAAGCAGATGATATATTAGCTACTGCTACGCGTTGTATTACAGATGTAATTAATAGTCGTGGACATGTAATTGTAGATTTTGCGGATGTATGCACAGTAATGCGTGATGGTGGTTCTGCTATATTAGGCAGTGCTGTGGCTAGTGGCGAAAATCGTGCTATGGAAGCTGTAGAAAAAGCAATTAATAGTCCATTATTGAATGATGATGATATAGCAGGTGCAAAATGGATTTTGTTGAACATCAATAGTAGCGAAGGTGCGCATGAGCATACTTTAGACGAAATGGATTTAATACAAAATTACATACAAGACAGAGCAGGCGACAACTGCGATGTAATTCTTGGTACTGGATACGATAATAATTTAGGAGACCAAATTGGTATTACCATTATTGCTACAGGCTTTGAGCATAAAAAAACAGAAGTAGCATTTGATGCCGAAAAACCAAAACCAGAAGAAGTAAAAGTAGTGCGCAATTTGAATTTTGGTAATACTGCTACTAGTAGCAATACCCAAGCTCCTACTTCGTCAATGCCTAATACAGAGGCTAACACCAATAACGAACCTACAGCTACCTTGGCACCAGAATTGATGCCAACACTTGTAGCACCTGTAGTAGAAGAGCCTGCAATACCACAACATTCTGGTATGAGCATGCGCCCTATCTTAGCTGTAGCATCTAGCATGAAAGTAGAAAGCGATATCATGATAGCAGCTGCACCATATATTGCAGAAACGCCAGTGGTAGAAGAAAAGCCTGTTAAAAAAATAGTGTTTGATTTAAGTGTAGAACCAACTACAGTGCCTGTGCAAGAAGCACCAATAGAAACTCCATCTTTTTCTACACAATTTGAAACTGTTAAAAAAGAAGAAGAAGAATTTATTACAAGAGATGGCATTACTATCCCTCGTAAAATAGGAAGCAGATATTTAACAGAAGATGAAATTACAGAAAAAATAATGTTTGAATTGCAGAAGAAAGCATTTGACGAAAGAGCTAGCAGATTGCGCGGCGTAAGCTATACAATAGCGCATCCAGAAAGCGGCGACAATCTAGAAAACATACCTGCTTATATGCGCAACAATAAGCCTTTCGAAGAGCATACCCCTAGCACAGAAAGTTTAAGTAATTACACTGTAGATAATGCTTATGGCGATATTGGTAGCAAAAACAAATGGTTGCACAACAATACCACAACAGATTAATAGTAAGAATAATCCTTACAAAAAAAAAGGTTT
>Ga0304730_1003074_pt1 | contig 11448 bp, 12 predicted proteins | sample M_130628_MF_Meta_FD_190474 | JGI IMG/M metagenome (GOLD analysis project Ga0304730, IMG submission 190474) | Freshwater microbial communities from Lake Montjoie, Canada to study carbon cycling - M_130628_MF_MetaG (v2) (version 2) | ecosystem: Environmental > Aquatic > Freshwater > Lake | place...
ATACATTTTTTTGAAGTTTCGTCACAACAAAAAAGACTATTTCCAATCGCTTTTCAGGCCTATAATATTATTCCTTTTTCATTTTTAAACAGGCTCTTACACAAAGATAAAATTTACTTAGTTTAATTTATACACCATTAAAGTGCAAAAAACTTACCTTTTTTAATCATATACTCCACCTTTTTGGTTACGCACTTCACTTTTCGGATGAAATACTCCACCTTTTTAATCGAATACTCCACTTTTTTGGATTATGCACTCCACCTATACTCCACCTTTTTGAAAATATACCCTGCACTTTTTCTTGATTATACACACCTTTTATACCCCAAAAAGTCACCTTTTTTGGTTGAAATGTTATGAAATATTGGAGTTCGCCGAAGAATTAACGTAGTTACAACCCTTCTGAAGTAAAAGAATCTGGAGCTGAATTAATATTTCATCATATTTGAATTAAAAAGTATATTTTTTGATAAAATTGAAACATTGATTTTTTGATTTGAGCTGTAAATAAGTAGGATTAATATTTGATAAGTTTTAAATTACGAAAAAATCATATTGCTGTAAATCAATATTTTATCTTAAAAAACTCCACCTACTCCCCTCCACTTTTTGGCTATATACCCTCCTCTTTTTTTATCTAAAAATCGCAAAAAGAGGAGTTGACACTATGGTAATAATCTTCCCATCTTGCACTTGTCAATTATCTAATTTAACTTAACCTAACATGATAAACTATCAAGAACAAAACATGTACACAACTTCTTCAATTGAAACAAAAGCCCAATTAACATCTGCCGATCTATCTTATTTCTTAAACTCTTGTCAAACCTTTGGACTTAAACTCCATGAGTTTAATACAGTGTTCCGTATCATTTTTGATCATGTTGTTGAAAATACCTCTGACGGTAAACCAACACGCGAACTAAAAATACCGTTACTGTTTTTACGGCAGATTGAAATCTTTCTAAACAGCATAAAAATTGACTAAAATTCTTTTGACAACATGCTGACTTTTAATGGTTAGTATGTTGTCAAAGTTTATTTAAGCATTCACATCCACCGCCTCACACGTAAACCTCACAATACTATCCGCCAGATTAACATGCCGATGATCAGCAGAAACAGCTGTTCTAACAATCGTAGACAGCAATACCCAATCTTTAGGAGTGCCCTTCAAGGCTTCAAATCCAGATAATTCCGACAATTTAAAGTCCCGCTTATGCAACGCCCGATACACTTTATCAGCAATTGATAGTGCATTCAACACCGCATCATCATCGTAATTAAACTGTTCAACGCAGTGGATACTAAAAGACAATCGGCCTCCCTGTATGTTTTTATAGCCTTTTAGTTCCATTAATGACGTTTCAGCAAACTCAATAAAAAGCGTTGGCGTTTGAAATACAGGTTCGGCGTGGTCGTCGGTTAGTAGGCTGTTGTACCAATGGATACGACCAGCGACTTCGGGAATAGCATCGTTTAATCGTTTTTTGATGGCTTTGTAGGCGAGTGATAGCATAGATTTAGATAATTTGATTCATCTCTGTTTTGATGGTTCTTAAAATAGCCTTCTCCAAATCGGGCGTGGCATCCATAAATTGCCGTTTGGGGATGGTGATCGTTGAGTTTTTTCTTTTTAAAGCCATGGCCTTCCAGAAATCCGCTTCTTGATTGATCGAGGACGATCGATTACCTCTAGTGCGACCCACTGGCGATGCATGCTGATAATACTTTGCCCAAAAGAACTTACGCATCTTATCGGTGATGGGTATTTTTCCACCTTGCTGATGCAATTTGGCGTAAGGTATTTCAGAAGCTCGAATACCTACATTCACACTGTTTTGGTTCCGACTGATAATTTTAATACTATCGACCAAATTGCCCGTATCGTTCAAAATACCTTTACCACGCCCGCGACTGCTTTCAAATACCCGATTTTTGAAACGCTGCAAGGAACCACTGGATGGCACACCCTGACGCTTGGTAATATTATCTTGAAAATGACTTACCGCTGCTTGACCAATCACAGTTGGCATGGCGTTTAAAACCTTTTTAAGCTTCTTTTCAATGTCATTTAAAGTGAAGCCACTTTGCTTGATTTGGAGTTTAGTCATCGTCTTTTGATTAATACCCCTTTTCGGAACTTTTCGAGCTCGTCGTGTGGTTTATCCCATTGATAAAAAGTTTGTACCATTCCCTTTTGATCGGCTAAAAGCACGATGGGTTTGTTGAGATAATAGCCGATATAGGTTCTGGAGGGTTCAAGATTTTGACCTACATGTTCGATACCATCCCATATTTCATTTGCATTTCTCAAGAGCGCGAAGGCCGATTTTGCTATCTTCCAATGTCCTTGATCGATGGTTTGGTGATATACACTTTTGGGGAAATGGAGCGCAATCCCTGTACTATCTTGTAGATTGATTCCTTCCTTTTTGCCAGCCATGTTATCCCAAAACGTTTTAAAATCCGCTTCGCTTTTGCAACCTTGAACGGGTGAAAACTGATCGCTGAAACGTTCATAGATGCGCTCCACGGATGGCATCCCGTAGTTTTCAACTGCATTTAATTGCTTTTCGCCTTCGTTTGGCATGGCCTTAAAATAAACCGTGCCTTGACGGCTGAATAGTTCGCTCGTGCCCGTATTGTGCTTCCAATAGCTATCCTTTACCTCTTTTTCGGCGGATTTGGTGGCCGTATCGGTATCGGCAGGGGTGAGTTTTTGTTTTTCTAGTTGCGCATCGGTAAAAGGTTTTACCGTGCAACGGCATCGCCAACCGTTCGGCGGATAGTATTGCGACCAAAAAGGATCATCAGCGGCCAATACAATTCCATTTAGGCGATCATGTTCGGCACGCACACGTCCGTCGCCTTTGGTTTGATACTGCAGCCATGGAAATACCTCTTTTTGTTCTTGTATCTCCAACCATTTTTGGCCCATGATGGTGCCGCGGACTACGGCCTGATCTTCTGCTTGGGCATAGTGCTGATTGTATCGTTCGTCGATCGCTTTGACGTGTTTGTAAAACTCAGTAAATGGCCGTTGTACACCATTTTTGTCGTGCACCACGGCCCGCATCTCTTGCATCTGGCTGTAACTTTTGGCCAAACCAAAGGCATATACATTGTTTTGTTGTAAACGCAGCCAACGTTCACTTTCGGGGCATTTATCCACTTCGCCCATCTTTTTAAAATTGGCTTTGATGCGATCCCAAAGCGAATCTCCGTTGTTGAGCGCAAGCTCGGGTGAGGTGGTTTCTTTGGGTAATTTCCCCGAATGGATGGCTGTGGCTACTTCAACTAGTCGTTTATCCGTGTTTGCATTCGGTGTGGCTAAGGTTTCGATGCCATGCATCCAGCTCGGTTTGCCAAGCAAATTCAACTTTTTTTCGTTGGTGCTTTTTTTTTTGAAGGCACTCAAGAGATCGCTATCGCTTAGTTTTCCGCCAGCACCTCCAAGCTGTTTAGCATCAGAATCAGGCTGATCAAAAGCAAAACGCGCATCATTAAGCGCATAGCCTTTGGTAATTAAAAAGGGAAACAACTGGTAGTTCACAATGTTTTCGAGCCAACGCATATCACGTTCAATGTATTCGTTCATCAATCGTTCGTGTACTTGTGCAGCACCCACAAAACTCTTTTGATCGGACACGCCTGTCTGTCCTAAAATGAGTTTTGATAATTGTTCATCGCATAATTTAGCCTGTTCTAAATAAACCTGATAGGCGTCCGAATGCTGACTTTCGTGAAACTCGACTTGATCGTCGATATGTAAAATGGCGTATCCGTTGCTCCCAATATTAGCAGCCATCATTTCTTTGGCGTCTAACTCTTTGGCGTCGGTGCTTGAAGTTCGAATCACCACCACGGGCATCCCAAACTTTTCGGAACGCACCGACCAATCCGATCGGGCGTTGCGTTTCCATATGACTTCGGGTACGGCATCTTTTAATAATCCAATGCTGTCAGGTAAACCCACTTCGATCAGATATTCATTGAATGGTGCATCCCGAAAGGGTATTCCTTTATCGTCGCCCACTTTGGCAACCACTAAACCTTTTTCGGGGATCACTAGATTGCGATCAATTAAATGCACCTCTTGAAAATGCCCATCCATCAATTGACCGAACTCAATTAAGGAGTGCCCGTAAAACAAACTATCGAGTGCCAAGCTCATAAAATCGCCAAACCAAGGCCTATTGAGCATTTCGGTTAAATCCTTATTCAACGAACTACCTTTGCTCACGCTAAATGGTGCACCCATCGTTTTAATCTTCCGACTGTTGATTTGACTAAACAAATGCGCATCGCTCAAAGCCAATTGATAGAGTGCATACAAATCAGTTCGATCAGGACGTTCGGGGTCGGTGGCACTTTCAACGGCCCGTTTCCACAAACTCATTTCAGCTTTGGCCATGGGTGTACTCGTGCGTTTCAACTGGTAGGACAAACGATTTTGCTTATCCATTTTTACGAGTTTGTATAAAGGTTCGGGCGTTTTGCCTGCTTTAAACAGTTGACTGATATAGTTCTTGAATCTCATTTCGTCTTAAATTAAACTTCGTTTTGCTTGGCTTCCCCAGCGGAAAGTGTTTTGATTTTTCCCTGTTTCCGGATTTATTCGTCGTGGTAAATCCAATCCATTTTTACCGTCGGCTACGCGTTCTAGGAAATTGATCGTTTCATTGTAGGCTGCTTCTACATGGGGAGCGATACGATGATTAGGCAGGCGCTGGTAAATGAGGTGTAACACTAAGTTTACCCCACATTGCACCAGATGCATATTCCGCTCGGTTCCCGTGGTGGCAACTATTTTGGCCGTATCGTAGCGATCAAACAAATAGCTTTTTAGCGTGTCTTGTGCCATGGCCTCGGCACTGGTTAGAATGGCGGGATTGGCTTGAATCATTGATTCTAAATTGTTCTGCTTGATCTGTGGCAGGTAGTCGTCTTTGGTGATAAACATATTACATCCTCCTTGTTGAAAAACTTTTATACGCGCCCACGCGTGGTTTAAAAGCGGCCCCGCGTTGGTGTTTATTCAATAAATCCAGCGCAGCAGCGTCGGCATCTGGACTATCGTCGTGCGATTTATAACCGGGTTCGATGGCTAGCAATTGCGCAATACCCACTTGCATATCGCCGTTAGCGCGTTCGGCTTGATTGTAACAAATGCGCCCCTGTTGGTAAAAAGGTAACATGGCCATAATGCGATCGAACTTATTGCCTTTGGGGCGTTCGGCTTGTATCAAACTAATCGAATGCTGGTATTTGCTGGCCACTTCTTTGTACACCATTTTGAGGGCGTCGTTCCAAAACTGACTTTCGAAATACCAATTGATACGTACTGATTGCGGTAAATCTGCTGTATAATCGAACATCCATTTAATAGCCACCTCCATTTTGCATTGTTGTACCATAGCTTTAATGAGGTAGAATTTACCTTCTTTCAAACCCCAAACTTTGATGGCGTTAAAATCGGCGGTTTTAGCGTCCGAATAGGCCACGTCCCAGTAGCCGATGATGTGTTCAAAATGATCTAATCGCGGAATAGTACTCCAGTTAATGGCTTCTTGTCTAAAAATAGTTCCTTCGAGGTAGGGCGCATTGTTGTATTCGGCTTGGAACGATAGCGGGCCCATGGCATCCAACTGATTTTGGTAAAATGCTTGGCTGTATTTTTCGGGCCATAGCGGATTTAATGCCGTGTCAGTGGCATTTTGTTGGATGAACTGAAAACCTTTTTTATGATCGCGGATGTAGGTCAAAATAGTTTGCGGGGCGAAAATATTATTCACTTGCACGAAACGACTGCCGCGTTCGTCGAGCGTGCCGAGTAAATCCTCACAAATCCAGTTGGCATATTCGCGTAAACGTTTGGGGTTGCGGCATACTTCTTTGGTGTCCAAATCGTCGGCCACAATGTAATCGGGCCTAAACTGGCGGTGGCGCAATCCGCGCGGACTTTGGCCCATGCCAATCGAAAAAAATGCACAATCGTTTTTGGTAATGAAACGACCTTCTTCCCAGCTGCCTACGCTTTGTTGATTACCAAAATCATGCGCCAATAATTGATTGGCCTCAAACTCGGCTTGCAGGTCGGAAAGTAAGATGCAAGCCTTTTCTTGATTTTGGCCGACGAGCAACATCACTTTTAAATCGTTGTTGATCCACAACCAAAGAGGTAGCAAAATATTTAAGTGGGTCGATTTGGCTAAGCCGCGTCCCCATGCCAGCAGCAGTTTGATGTGTTTATTGTTCCTGATTTTTTTGGCGGTTTGGATATGAAAATTGGCCGAAGGTGACGAGGCATAGCGTTTAAAATAGGTATCGATAAAAAAGGCGTAATCTCTTTTAGCGCGATCGATGCGCAAGTTTTGCTCGACTTGGCTTTCGAAGGGATTCACCGCGTTATCCTCCGAAATACTTTTGATCAGCTGGCGGTAACGTTCTAATGCTTTTTGGTCTTTTATACGGTGAATCATAGTTGTTTTAGTCTGATGTATGCGATGATGGTATTGATGGGTTTAGATGGGCGTTTAAACGGTATTTAAAAGGTGTTCCATGTTGCTTAATTGTCTGAATCAGGATTGGCCAAGATGAACAGGATTAGGAGGATGCTGGGTTGACAGCCCAAATCCTGAAAATCTTAAAATCATGGCCAATCCTGATTCAGACAACTTTTTTCTCTAAAAATTCCAGCATCATACTGCCAAACACCCTACTTTCTTTAGGATGATTCCGCAATAGCCATTGGGTAAATTCACTGAAACACTCGATATACACGGCGATGGAATGATCGCTGAGTCGTTCAATTTCTTTGCCGATGATGGACTTGGCGTCGTAGAGTTCTTTAGTAGGCACGCCGCCAATGCTGGCTATTTTTTCGTTGATGGCTTTTAGTTGCGCGTAGCTGTCTTGTACTAATTGCGAACGCGTAACCCCTTGTAGGTTTTTCATTTTCTCCCAGTCGCCTTCTTCGATCCATTTACGTAATGTTTTCTCGGTAACGTTCACCATTTCGCTGATGCTTTTGCGGGTATGTGCACCATTGATAAATAGTTCTTGTGCCAGTGTTTTTTTGTCTTTGTTGGTGCTCATTTGGGGGTAAAGCTGAGTATAAAAAAGAAGCAAAAAAAGCAATGTAGGCATCCTTACACGGTTTGTTATCAGGATGATACGGTTAATTTTTTATTCCAAATCAAGGGTGAATCTTTGTGCCAACAAACGACCCAAACATGCGATTTATCATCAGCGACGAAAGTGTAAACCGATACGGATACCGCATCCTTTCCAGAGGAATGAGTACGGCATCCTTCGAGAAAAATCCAGTCGTGTTTTACAACCATGGCACCTACAGTTTGCCGATTGGCAAGGGTAAAAACTTGCAGCACGAAGTAGACGGCACCATCACGCTCGACATTGATTTTGACATGGAGGATGAGCAAGCCGTGGCCGTGCAAAAGAAAGCGGAACGTGGGTTTTTAAATGCCTGCTCGGTCGGTATCGATGTATTGGAAACCAGCACCGACGCAAGCCTTGTACTCACTGGCCAAACCCGACCGACGGTTACCCGAAGCGAATTGTTGGAACTCAGCATTTGCGGTATCCCCGGCAATCGGAATGCTTTGCGCTTAAATGGCGTCCATACCGAAGACATTGAACATATACTACCACGAATAAATCATCAAACAGAACTTAATATGAAACGAGTTTTTGAACAATTAGGCTTGCCCGAAACGGCTACCGAAGCGGATATACTAGCGCAACTAGCCGCATTGGAAACGGATGACGTCCAAACTACCAACGCTGTACTAGCGCGATTGGATGCCATCGATCAAAAGATTACGGACTTATCGGCAAGTAAAAAAGTGATTGAGGAAACTGAAAAAACGCCACGCTTAGCCGATTTGATGAAAGGTTTACGTGCAGAGGCCCTCTCTTCTCCAAAAGAAGAAATGACTTGGGCACAGTTGCAAGCATTGCCCGAGCAAGAATTTGAACAATACCGTGCTGAGCAAAAAGAAGCTTACAGCAAATTATTCAGCACACATTACGGATTTGAACCAACCTATTAAATAAAACACAATGGCTGTAAAACAAGAAATATGGACAGGCGAAGTAGTTCGCAAGGTATCCACTTTAGAAGAAGCTACCTTTTTAGACGGGCTGCCCGATTATAGTCGCTATGCGACCAACAATGTGATTCACATGGCCTACATGGGTGTGGAACCAAAGGTGCTCATCAATAATAGTACCTATCCGTTACCAACCTCGACATTGCCGAATGAGGATATTGGTTTGTCGCTCGACAAATACCAAACTGAAGTCACCATTATCACCGACGACGAACTGCACGCAAACGCATCCGACCGCATGAGTGTAACGCGTGATATGCATGCGGGAGCCATCACCAAAGAGAAATTTAAAAAGGCTTTGCACGCTATCGCGCCAGCAAAACATACGACGGAAACGCCCGTATTAAGCACTACTGGGGCTGATGTGGATGGCCGAAAAGCATTAACCCGCAGCGATATCATCCGATTAAAAAAGGCGTATGATGTGATGGATGTGCCGATGGAGGGTCGCAGGCTGGTATTATGTCCTGATCATATTCACGATCTACTGGACTTGGATCAGAAGTTTTCGGCCCAGTATTACGATTATAAAAGTGGACGCATTGCGGGTTTGTACGGCTTTGATGTGTATGAATATGGTGCTGCACCGTATTATGATCAGGAAGGCAAAACCAAAAAAGCTTTTGGCGCGGTGCCGACTAACAAAGATGTGCAGGCAAGTATTGCTTTTTACGCGCCCTACATCGCCAAAGCAAGCGGAGAAACGAAAATGTATTTCTCGGAAGCGAAAACCAACCCCAGAATGCAGGAGAATGAAATCAATTTCCGCCACTATTTTCTGGTGATTCCGAAGAAGCAAATGTATTTGGGAGCCATTGTTAGTGGCAAGTAACATGACACTAGACAAAATAACGCTCACACGCATCGCAACCTTACACCCCAAACTACGCCTCGAAGCGCGTGAAATATACATCCAAACTTGCCGATGCCTGACGGGCAAAGCGCAAGTACGATTTACGCAAACCTTCCGCTCGATAGCCGAACAGCACGCACTGTATGCGCAGGGGCGAACGATGCCCGGTAAAAAAGTGACTTGGGCGGAGGGTGGTAAATCGTACCATAATTATGGTTTGGCGGTGGATATCTGTTTGCTGGTGGATGGTAAAACGATTAGCTGGGACACGCTGAAAGATTATGACGGCGATGGCATGGCCGACTGGTTGGAGTGTGTGGATGTGTTCGAAAAACATGGCTGGCAATGGGGCGGTCGTTGGAAGGCGGGTAAGATTGATATGCCTCATTTCCAAAAAACCTTTGGCAAAACCACTACTTGGCTAGCTGAGCAAGTCAAGAAAACGGGACGTGTTTATGTGGAATTATAAAATGGAGGATGCCGCCAATTGGATATTGGCCACGGCAAGCACCACGGGTTTGGTGGGTTGGTTCCTCGGCCGCAGACGTAACAATGCCGAAACCAAAGGCGTCGAGATTGATAACGAAGAAAAAGAAATTGTTGTTGAACTGAACAATATGGAACGCCTAACCAATCGACTCAACGAAGTAATCATCGCCCTCGACAATCAAATGGCCGAGAATATCAAGCTCAAACAGGAGCTGCACGCCTTGAGGTTGGCTTTTGAAAACGAACGGATGTTGTATCAGGAATTATTAAAGAAATATGAAAGTAAAATATAGTCTCATGCTAATCACGCTGTTGGCCTTCTTCGCCAGCAGTTGTCGAACGCTCAAATCGCGCACACGTACGCGCGAAAGCAAAACCTTTTTGAAGGAGACCATTCGCGATACGGTGGTAGCGATTCCTGCGGATCGATCGAGTTTTCGGGCTGCTTTAGGTGTGGATCAAAACGGGAATACGACCATTAAAGAGGTATTGAACACACACGTTGGCAAAAGGGCCAAGGCCCCTCAGGTGCAGATTAAGGATCAGGTTTTGAAAGTGGATTGTCTTTGCGACAGCATGCGTATTTACCTGAAACTAAAAGACACGCACATCACCGACATGCTGAAAGAAACGGTATTTGTGCCTACCGAAAAAGCTTTGACGGCTTGGCAACAGGTGCAATTGTGGCTGGGAAGGGTCCTTTTAATTGCCCTAACGGGGATCGTTATCATGCTGTTAATCAATCGAAAAATTGTCTGAAGGTTGTCTGAATCAGGATTGGCCAAGATTTACAGGATTTTCAAGATGCTGGGGGTAATTAGGCGATTAGAATCCTGTAAATCTTATAATCCTGGCCAATCCTGATTCAGACAAAATAGGATGCTGGTCAATCCAAATTCAAAACAAAAAAATAGTACAAACAACAAAAATAAAATATGAACGGAATCACATTTCAAAGAGAACAAGGCGGTTTAGGTCGCCGAGCCGAGGGCGAGGATCATGTATCGACCTTGCTATTTTACGGGGCTGAAGCGGCCCATTTACCCAAATTGCTAGACATATACAGCTTAGAGGATGCGGAACGAAGCAAGGTTTCGATGGCGAAAACGCCGATTGTTTACTACCACATTGCAGAATTTTTCCGTGTGGCAGCAGGGAGTAGATTGCTAGTTCGTGCGGTGGCTGATGAGAAGTACGATGGAAAATTTGAAGAGGTTAAACAAATGCAACAACACGCTGCGGGTGCGATTCGTCAGATTGGTGTGTGGGATGGTTATCGTAATACAACTCATGTCGGAAACTTGAACAAAGCTTGTGAAGAGCTAGCCGCGATGAATATGCCTTTATCGGCGGTGATTGCCTATCGTTTAACGACAGAAGCATTGAAGGCTTTGCTCAATTTGGGAGCTAATGTGCATCCACGCGTATCGGTATGTATTGCCCAAGATGGCGGCGGATTAGGTGCTTTTCTTTACAAAAATGGTGATGTAAATAAGCCAGCTGTCACAGCTATCGGGGCCTGTATGGGAGCCATTGCACGTGCCAAGGTACACGAAAGCATTGCTTGGGTGGAAAAACAAAACATGGTGAGCACCACCTATGGGGGCAAAATGACAGCTGATCTTCTTAACGAGCTTGAAGTAAATATGGCAGCCGTAGATGCGAAGATGATTACAAAGTCTTATACTAAAAGTAATAAAGATGACGAGAAACTTCCCATTCAAAAAAAGATAGATGAATTAAAAACGCTTGCGAAAGAATTAGACGTAGCTGCCTTTGTGGACGGCACCTTGATGACTGACTTACTACTTACTGATTTGGATGTAATGAGCAGCAAACGCTATTTGTTTTTACGCAAACATGTTGGGCAAGCGGGTAGTTATTGGAACGATAGTTTCACGGCTGATAAACCCGAAAGCGATTACGGATACATTGAAAACAACCGTACCATCGACAAAGCGGTGC
>Ga0304730_1003076_pt1 | contig 11445 bp, 8 predicted proteins | sample M_130628_MF_Meta_FD_190474 | JGI IMG/M metagenome (GOLD analysis project Ga0304730, IMG submission 190474) | Freshwater microbial communities from Lake Montjoie, Canada to study carbon cycling - M_130628_MF_MetaG (v2) (version 2) | ecosystem: Environmental > Aquatic > Freshwater > Lake | place...
CCCGTAGATCAGTGCCGGCGACAAGGGAGCAGCGTTCCCGAAAGGCATGAACGTCACACCTGCCACGAAGGCGGAGGCACAGGCAATGGTTCGGGACAAGCAGGCGAACGAGGCACGCATCAGCGGGGTTCCTTTTTTCTTCTGGGCAATCCTGTCGGCGATAACCACCGACACCCCTACTCAGAGCGATTTCCGTGCCAAACTCGACCGATTTCCAAAATATTTTTCTGGCCGGAGAGATCGAACCCCATTTTCCTCATACATCGCATCCGAGAAAACCTTGAAAAAAATGGCTTTTCACGCCTTTTTCCAATTTTTCCGGCTCATCACTTTCGTGAGGCCGCCAGCCGGTCTTCGCAATAATTGCGAAATGAATTCGCAATTATGGTGAAATCGGATAGGCTCCAAAAGTCACCCGTGGCCGGGAACACCAACTGCTCCGCCAGTCCTTCAGGCGGGGCCAACGGACTCACCTGTCTCAATGGAAGCCTCACCAGCATCCCCGCCGACAACCCCGTTCGCGCGTTCCCGCCCCGCTGGCCGGGCCGAGAAGCGCTGGCCCCGACTCGAGGGGGAGTCCGAGGTCGTCCGCCGCCTCGAGGAGAACATCGCCCGGGTTGCGACCTTTGATTGCTCGGTGCTGATCACGGGCGAGACCGGCTGCGGCAAGGAAGAGGTGGCTCGGGCCATTCATGCCGCGGGCCCGCGAAACGACAAGCCCTTTGTGGCGATCAACTGCGGAGGGCTCGTCGCGGATCTCGCGGAGAGCCAGCTCTTCGGCCACGAGAAGGGCGCGTTCACCGGAGCATTTGGATCCTCGCGAGGCGCGTTTCGCGCCGCTGAAGGCGGAATCATCTTCCTGGATGAGATCGGCGAGTTGCCGCTCGACCTGCAGCCCAAACTGCTTCGGGTTCTGCAGCGTTGGGAAGTGACACCGGTCGGGTCGACCGAAGCCCACGCAATCGACGTTCAAGTGGTCGCGGCCACGAACCGCGATCTCGAATCGGACGTCGCCTCTGGCTCCTTTCGCGAGGACCTGCTCTATCGGCTCAACACGATTCACCTCACGGTGCCTCCGCTCCGCGCGCGGAAGGAAGACATCCCGAGGTTCGTCGAGCATTTCTCGGCCCATTTCGCCCGAGAATATGGCCGTCAGCAGTGGGTTCCTGATGGCCGGATGCTCGACCGGTTTGCGCGGCACTCCTGGCCAGGCAACGTCCGGCAGTTAGCGCAGACAATCCAGCGGGTCTACGTGTTCGAGGATCGGGTTGATGCCGTGCTCGCCGAGGTGTTCGACGCCTCGGCATCCCCAACCGCCCGTGCCGTCGGGGCAGCTGCCGAAGCCAACCTCTCCCCGCCGATCGAGACGGAGGCCGCGGAAGAGTTCGTGCCGGTGGATGAACCGGCGGCGACCGAGCTACGGGTGCCGGTCTTCAACCTCGAAGAACTCCGGCGTCTGGCGGTCCGTCAGGCGATGGAGCTCACTCAGGGCCACCGGGGCCAGGCGGCCACGCTGCTCGGTGTGTCGCTCAACACGATGACGCGACTCGTCGCCGAAGCGTGTCCCGACGTTCAGCCGAGGTCCGGTCGGCGGCGGGCACCCCCGCCCCCCCATCCTCGCTGACGGCGCTTGGGCCGCGAGGCTGCGGCCACGTGGGCGGCTGGCCTAGCGAGTCGTCAGTGCGAGCCAGGCCGATGCCGACGCCACGGCAAAGCCCGCCGTGAGGAACGCCCACGCCCACGGACTCGGCCGCACCCGAATGGTGCGGATCGCCCGCCGCAGACGGCGGCTGAACTCAGCCCAGGCTTCCGCCGATGTCCGACCGGCCGCAATGACGCTGACCGTCCTGGCAGGCCCCCGTTCGTCGAGGTGCACCTGGAGCCCGCGGGCCGGCAGGGCGGCCGTTTCTCCGGCCCACCGAGCCGTGGGATCGAGGCCAGCCGCCACGGAGGCCACCACCGGCCTCATCTGATCAAGTCCGACGTTGTAAATCACCATCCGCGGCCGCGCCGCGAGCACCGCACCGGCCACCACAACCGCGAACCCGAGGAGCAGGACAGCGGTCGTCCAGGCGGACGTACCCGCGCCGGGCTGCAAGAGGGCGAGCGGGCCCGCGATCACCATCCCCGCGATCCCGAGCGTCAGCAGGGCCACGTCGACGTGGCCGGACAGTGCCACCGGCCGCGGTCGCAGATGGAGGCAGCCCACGGCGACAAGGTAGGCGGCAACCGGCAGCAGCGCGGCCCACAGCGGCACTTCCGTCAAGGCGATCCGCATCACCAATGCTCCCTCAGCCTCGCCAGGCGAGCCAGGCCAATACCACCAGCCACGCCGTCTCCACAATCGCTGCGGCGGCAAACCATGCCCACGACCACCGCTGCCCCACGGGAAGCTCGTGCGGTCTCATCGATCACACCGGATCCGGCACGACGAAGGCGAGGTCCCGTGAGAAACCGTCGTCGAACCGATAGACGTCGCGGAAATCCTCGCGCTTGTCGGCCCGCGTTTTCCGCATCTGGCCAATGCCGATCATGTTGAAGACGATCTCGCCGATGTCGTCCGTGCGGCGGATTCCCCAGGCGCCCAGCACCGTTGGGGCCAGATAGCCGTACTGCTGCAGGCCGTATTTCCGGGCGGCCTCACAGAGCTCTTGGCCCGAGACGTGCCGCTCCACCTGGCGCCTGCGGCGGCCCGGCTTGGATCGGGTCGTGCCGCTCGACTCCGTTGGCAGGGGCTCGAGATCCTCGGTTGGCGGCTCCTGCCCCATCCCCAGCGACTCCTGGGCGAATGACAGCGACTCCAGCACAAAGAGGTAGGCATCCAGCGTGTAGCGGCGGTCGCGCTGCAGCAACTGAAAGAGCGGGTGGGAAGGATCGACCAGCGGCATCTCGGGGCATCCGGGGCCTGACCGGGGAGGTTTTCGGCCGAGTATACCCGCGCCCGCTCTCCGCACGAGATACGCGGCCGGAGCGGTGCGACGCTTCCCGGCTTCACCGCGGCAAAAAGGCTACCGGACAGTTCCGGCCGCGGCCTGCGGACCCGCAGGCTGCGCCTGAAGATCCTCAAACACGTACTTGTAGCCGAATGGCGTCATCGGCTTCGCGAAATCGCGGATCATGTCGAGACCACGGTCGATGAGATTCGTCCGCGGGTCGAACTGATAAACGTCACGATCCTGCCCGGCCGGCTTGTAAATCTGGATCGCGAACGGCATCAGGTCGCGGGCCTGAAGGATCAACTCAACCTTGGAGAAGTTGGCGGCGTCCGCCTGGAATTTTGGCAGCGACTCGAGCCAGATCTGATCCCGAACGTCGGGTGGCGTCACGATCCTCATCCAGTATCGCTTCTTGAGCGTGTCGGCCTTGGCGCCGAACACGAACGGCAGCGGACCGTCACTGATCGCCTTGCCACGCATCTCGGCAGGCAGTTTGGTCTCGCGGAGTTGCCGTTCGCTGTGACGGAACTCGTAGATGCTCTCACCGTTGCACACCCAGTGCTCGCCGGTGTCGCCGCCACGAGTCTCGTACCGCCGCGCCTCCGGACTCCACTGCTTCGTCTCCTTGACGCGAAACAGCCCCTTGTCGGGCGCGGCATACTTCAATTCGCCCGTGCTTTCCGCGAATGCCAGCCGTTCGCCATTCGCATCGGCCGGACTCCAGGCGTTGTATTCCCATTTGCGGAACGTGCAGGCCCACGTCCGCACCGCGGCGTTGCGAGTCTCCCACGCCGCGAGCAACTGATCGAGCGCCGCCTGCTGCTCGGGCGACAATGGCGCCGGCTGCTGCGCGGCTGGCGCCGCCACAGCGACCCGCTGCGGAGGCTGTGGCGCCGGCTGCTGGGGTGGCTGCGGTTGCTGGGCCGGCTGCGACCATGCCACGGCCCCGGAGCAGCCCACGACGACGGCCGCGACCATGCGCGCGATCGTGCGAACGGACGGCGTCGGACGGCGATGCATGGCTGATCTCCACGAGGCAAGCCGGGCGGGCGGGGGACTCTAGCAGGCCCCGGCGGCGGCGGCGAGGCCGGTTCGCTGGCGGTTTTCCCGCTGGCGGCCCGCGGTATCAGCCCGTCGCGGCGACGGTCGCCCGGAGGTCGGCGAGTTCCCGGGTGAAGCCGCCGGAGAGGATGGGGAACCGGCACCAGGTCTTGGGATCGAGATTCTCGTCGTCGAGGTGAAACGATGGGGCATACCGTTCCCGCTTCCACTGGTTGCGGCTCCAGAGGACGAAGAACCGTTCCGTCCAGGCGGCCAACTGCCGCGGATCGTGTCCTGGAAACGCTCCGCGAAGTCGCAGCCATGACTCGAGCGGGGTCTGCTTATCGCGGATGGCCGCCCGCTCGATCGCGTCGAGGACGTCGTAGGGCATCAGATCAGACTCGTCGGTCTGGCCCGCCGCCGCTGGCCTGAGTTCGGCGGTCGGCGCCTGGACGTTGACCGCCGCGAGCGCGGGGATCGGCCCGATACCCTCAGGGCCTCCCTGCTCGAGCCAGCGAAGCCACCGGCGGAGATAGGCCTTGTCGATGCCGGCGAGCGGCGCGATCCCGCCCGAAGTGTCACCGTCCATGGTGGCATAGCCGACTGCGGCTTCGGAGCGGTTGCTTGTCGCAACGAGGAGGGCACCGGTGATGTTGGCGATCATCCACACGCCGGGCGACCGGACCCGTGCCTGAATGTTCTGGAGTGCCACGTCGTCGCGGTCCCACGAGAGGGGCCGGCCGATCGCCCGTGACACGATGGCCTCGTAGCCGCGGACAATCTCCTCGATGTCAAACTCGTGAAAGGTGGCGCCGAGGGCCTCCGCCAGCCCGCGGGCCGCAGTCCGAGTGACATCGCCGGAGTTGGCTGTCGACTGGTAGACGCAGGTGAGCGTCGCCGTGACGAGCCGGCGAATGGCATCATCTGTGACGGCATCAGGCGCGGCCGCGCCAAGCCGCCGGGCGGCCTCGACCACGGAGAGTTCACTCGCCGCAAGTCGCACGGCAATCGCGACCAGGCAGGCCACGGCTGATGAGTCGGCGCCGCCGCTGGCCGAGACGACAAACCCACGGGACCTACTCTTGCGAGCGTAGTCGAACAGGCCCAGGGCTACGGCCCGCGTGAACTCCTCCTCCTTGACGTGGCCGCCGTGCTCCCAGGCGTCACGTGCATCCCCAGTCAGAGCGACCGTCACCCGCGCGGGCGTGAAAGGCACGTCGATTCGGTCCCCCTCGACGGCATCGGCGATCGGCTCGACGGCCAGTCGCGACTGGGCCAGTCGCAGGGCATCGACATCGATGTCGGCCACCGTCAGCACGCGGTCCGCGAATGAAAACCGCCGCCCCGCCGCGAGCATCCGGCCAGCCGCGGCGACGAGCACACCGCCGTCGTAGATCGCGCGTCCCGCCTCGTTGCCGACGAGGTTGGTGTAGACGTAGCCGGCGGCGAACGCCCGCGAACCGTCCTGCACGAATCGACGGCGGATCTCGTCCTTGTCGAACGCGAAGTGGCTGGCCGATGGATTGAGGATCAGGTCGATGCCCCGGGCCGCGAGCGCCGCCCCTGGCCGGTCGGCCACCCAGGCGTCCTCGCAGATCTCGAAGCCCACGCGAATCCCGCCGCAGGCAAACCGGAGGTCGCCGATTGCCACGTCGCGGTCGGCGACCGACACCATGCCCCGGCGACCGCGAACCCACGGCCGGAACCACCGGGGCTCGTAGTGGATGCCGTCGCCGGCGAGATTCTGCTTGCAGGCGATGCCCGCGATTCTCCCATCGACGACGAAGGCCGCTGCGTCAAACAGGCTGCTCTCGAAGCGGATCGGCAGCCCTACCGCCACGGCGATCCCGCGAGTGGCCGGCACGATCTCGCCAAGCACCTCCAGCGCCATCCGCTGCACCCCGGGTGACTCAAAGGCGTCTTCACAGCCGTAGCCCGTAATACACAGTTCCGGCAGGCAAAGGATCGAAGCCTCGGCGCCACGGGCGGCGGCGATCGCGGCGAGGATGCGGTCGCGGTTGCCGTCCCAGTCGAGGGGCGTCTGGTTGAGGGCACAGCCGGCCACGCGGATCAGGTGCATCGTGGAATCGATTCAGCAATCGCTCCGCGGACATTGACAAAACGACCCGACACGGGTTTTCCATGAGCCTTGCGCGACCGTTTGGAGAAGCCCAACGCCGTGAGGCGTGGAGTGAACAACCGGCAGACGCCGCGTTCAGCGTGGCTCGCCCGCGGCCTCACGGCCGGTCGGCTTTCACTCGCCAAGCACTCGAACGCGAGGATGATGTGTGAGCCGTGTGAGTCCATGCCCTCTGTGTACGGTACGCTCAGCCCGGCTCTTCCAGATACGTGTAGCCGCCCAGGCCCTCTTCGTAGAACTTCAGGAACCGCCCCGCCTGGCTGTCGCAGATCCGCCCTTCGCGGACTGCCTGCTCGATCGAGTCACGGAGTCGCTGCACGAGCTGGTTCGAGTCGAACTCCACATAGTCAAGCACCTCGCGAACGGTGTCTCCCTTGATCACGGCGTCCACCACCACCTCACCACGTTCGTCCATGCTGACGTGCACGGCATTGGTATCGCCAAACAGGTTGTGGAGGTCGCCGAGGATCTCCTGGTAGGCACCGATGAGAAACGCCCCGAGGTAGTAGGGCTCATTCTGCCAGGTGTGGAGTGGCAGCGTCCTCTTCACGTCACGGCGGTCGATGAACTGGTCGATCTTGCCGTCGGAGTCACAGGTCACGTCGCCGAGGACCGCCGCCTGTGAGGGACGTTCGTTCAGCCGATGGATCGGCATCACGGGAAAGAGCTGCTTGATGGCCCAACTGTCAGGGATCGACTGGAAGAGTGAGAAGTTGCAGAAGTAGGTGTCAGAGAGCGACGCCTGCAGGCCCTCGAGTTCCTCCGGAACGAATTCGAGAGTCTTCGTCAGCTTGTGGATCCGGCGACAGATCGCCCAGTAGAGGTTCTCCACGGCCGACCGCTGGTCGAGCGGCAGGTAGCCGCTTGAGAAGAGGTTCATCGCCGTGTCGAGCGACTGCTGGGCGTCGTGGTAACTCTCCAGGAGGTTCCGCACGTTGATCCCCTGGTAGGCCTCCCAGAGGTCGTGCAGGGGCTGCTCCGCATCCGCCGCGGGCTCGGTCACCTCACTGCTCCCCCCCTGCTCCGACACGCCGAGCACGCCGAAGATGAGCATGCTGTGGTAGGCGACCACAGCACGGCCACTCTCGGAGATGATCGTGGGGTGGGGCACGCCTGCCTCGTCGCAGGCGTTTTGCACGTGGGAGACGACGTCGTTGGCATATTCCTGAAGGCTGTAGTTGACGCTCGACTCGAAGTTGGTCTGCGAGCCGTCGTAATCGACGCCCAGCCCACCGCCCACGTCGAGATAGCGGAGGCCGGCGCCGCGTTTCACAAGTTCCGTGTAGATGCGCGACGCCTCGTTGAGCGCCCCCTTGATGTGCCGGATGTTGGTGATCTGGCTTCCCTGGTGGAAATGAAGCAGCTGGAGGCAGTCTTCCATGCCCCGCGAAGCCAGCAGCTCGAGACCCTTGATGAGTTCGCTGGCCGTGAGCCCGAACTTGCTCCGAAAGCCCCCCGACGACTGCCAGCGACCGCTGCCCCGCGTGGCGAGCTTCACCCGCATGCCGATCCGCGGGCGCACACCGAGCTTCTCCGCGTACTCGAGGATCAGGTGCAGCTCGGAGAACCGCTCCACGACGGGGATGATCGTCCGCCCGATCTTCTGGGCGAGCATGGCCGTCTCGATGAACTCCGCGTCCTTGAAGCCGTTGCAAATGATCGGCGTGTCGTTGTCGGCCAGCGCGATCACCGCCAGGAGCTCCGGCTTGCTGCCAGCCTCCAAGCCGAAATGATAGGGCTTGCCGAAGCGGAGCACCTCCTCGACGACCTGCCTCTGCTGGTTGACCTTCACGGGATAGACGCAGCAGTAGTCGCCCCGGTAGCCGTTCTCCCGCATCGCATGGGTGAACACGCCGTGCAGTTCGCCGAGCCGGTGCTGGAGGATCTCCGCGAAGCGGAGCAGGATCGGCAGATCGATGCCCCTCACCTGGAGGCGGTCGACGAGTTGCTTGAGATCGATGCTCTTCGTCGGATCCTTGTCCGGGTGAACGAGCAGGTGCCCATTCGGCCCCACCGAGAAATAACCGTTGCCCCAGCGTGCGACCTCATAGAGATCGGCGGCGTCCGCGGTGCTCCAGTGCTTCAGGTCGAGATCGACCGCCATTCGAGGCCCTCGCTCGGGAAGAGGGGTCTGCAGATGTTTCGGACCGCCATCGCCAGCGAAGACGTCGCACGATCGTCGCCTGGGCAAAGTGTAGCGTCGCTGGCCCTCAAGGCCATGGCAATCCGCGGCGGCGCGGCGGATCAGACCCGCACCCGCGTCCATCCGGGTCGGGCGACGATCGCTGCCATCGCCAGCCCCCGTGCCGTCAGGTCGGCCGCCATTGCCAGCCAAGCGCCCCGGGCGCCGAGCCCCATGCCGACGAGTACGCCGAAGCCCCCGGGGAGTTCGACCTCGCGATAGGCGAGCAGGACCGCCAAAGGCAGGCGAATCACCACCAGGCCCAGGAGGTTGACGATCAGCGGGAGCCGGGTCGCTCCGCCGCCTCGCAGCCCGCCGGACAGCACCATCAGGAGCGCCAACGACGGCTGCGCAAAGGCCACGATCCGCACCAGCGATGCCGCACGATCGGCGACCTCCGGCCCCGCGCCGCCACCGGCGAACCAGGTCGACAGGGGCCCTGCGAACCGGAAAAATGCCGCGCCGACGAGGCCCATCAGGAGGGCGGCGATTCCCGCGGCCAGCCAGACGCCGTTGCGGGCCCGTCGCTCGTCCCGGGCACCGAGAGCCTGCCCCGCGAGTGTGGCGGCTGCAACCTGGAACGCGCTGCCGGGCAAGAAGGCGAGCGACTCGATCGTCACTGCCACGGCGTGGGCCGCGGCATCGACGTTGCCCAGCCGGTTGACGATCGACAGGAAGGTCAGGTGGCAGGCTGCGTTGGCGGCCGCATCGACGCCCGCTGGCACGCCCACGCGGGCGATCCGTCGCTGCCACGCGGTGTCGGGAATCCAATCGGCCGCCCGCGGCCGCAGGCCGCGGGCGTTGTCCACGAGAATCGTTACCACGCAGACGGCGCCACAGCAGTAACCGGCGAACGTTCCCCACGCCAGGCCCTCCCACCCGAGCCGAGGCAGGCCGCCGGCTCCGGTCGCCAGGGCGAAGCTAGCCGCCGCATTGACGACGTTCACGACCGACATCGACACCAGACCGGCCACCATGTCTCCAGCCCCGCGCAGGGCCGCGACCCCCACCCAGATCACCGCCATCGCCGGCAGCGCGGGGAGGACGATCGCGAGATAGCGTTCCGCCAGCAGGCTGCTCTCCGGCGGCAGTCCGAGCGACTCCACCAGCCTGCTGCCCCAGACTGCCGCCAGCATCGCCATCGCAACCGTCGGCGCGATGGCCACGAGTCCACACTGCGCCAGAGCCCGCCGGGCCGCTGCCGGTTCGCCGGCCCCAACATGCCTGGCGACGAGGGCCGTCACGGCGGCGGTTGGGAGCGCGAAGAGCACCGGGAGAAACGCCAGGCAGTACGCCACCAGGCCCACGGCAGCAAGGGGCTCGGCACCGGCGAACAGGTTGCCAGCCAGCCACTTGTCGACGAAGCCCACCGACAGGGCGAGCAGTTGCTCCAGGAGGACTGGGAGCACGAGCCTCGCGAGCGGCTTCGCCGTGCCTGTGGAACGAGGCATGCCGCCGCTTGACGCCGCTGCACCACCGCCCGCATCGCCTCCGGCTGCCGCTGTCAGGCGAAGAGTTCCTTGATGGCCTTGCCGGAGTTGGCGATCTTCATCGGCCGGCCGTTCTTTGCCGTGAACGTGGTCTCCAGCGAGACACCGAGCGCCTTGAGCACGCTCGCCATCAGATCCTGCGAGGCGTAGGCCTCCGAGACCACCTCCTTGCCGTCGCCACTCGTCTCACCGACGACCACGCCCCGCTTGAATCCGCCGCCCCCCACGACCGCGCTCCAGCTTCGTGCCCAGTGGTCGCGACCACCGCCACCGTTGATATTTGGCGTGCGGCCGAACTCGCCCATCCAGATTACAACCGTGTCGTCGAGCATGCCCCTTTCGGCGAGATCCTCCACCAGCGCGCTCATCGCCTGATCGAGCACCGGCAGCTTCTGGTTCTGGAGCGTGGGGAAGATGGTGGCGTGGTTGTCCCAGCCGCCAAGATCGACCTCCACGAACGGCACGCCCATCTCGACGAGGCGACGGGCCATCAGGCAGCCCTTGCCGAAGCCGTTATTCCCGTACCGCTCTTGAACTTCCTTTGGCTCCTTGGCCACCTTGAAGGCGTCCATCTGCTTGCTGGTCATCAGCTTGACGGTCTTGTCGAGAACCTTGGCGTGATCGTCGGCCGACGCCCCCCGCCGTTCCTTGATGAACCGGCTCTCGATCGTCGCCAGCATCTCCATCCGCAGGGCAAGCCGCGTCGGATCGACGCCCATGTCGAGGTTACGGACGTTGCCGTTGGAGTCGACCACAAACGGCGCCCACGTCATGCCCAGGAATCCCGGCCCGACGCTGCCGCCGCCCACCGACACGAAGGGCGGGATCTCGAGCTGCGGCACCTGGTCGGCGAGCTCATGGGCGATCACCGAGCCGTAGCTCGGGTGCTCGACGTTCGGGTTTGGCACATAGCCCGTATGCATGAAGTAGCGGCCGCGCATGTGGTCGGCCTCGCGGGTGCTCATCGACCGTACGACCGCCATGTGGTGCATCTGCTTGGCCATGAGCGGCATGTGCTCACAGATCTGCACGCCGTCGGCACTTGTGCCAATCGGCTTGAAGGGGCCGCCCGTCGCCGCCCCCGGCTTCAAATCCCAGATGTCCAATGTGCTGGGACCGCCCCCCATCCAGAGCATGATCGCGGCCTTGTGCCGCTTCTTCATGTCGGTCGCGTTGGCGAGGATCGCGTTGGTGAAGGCGGCGGCCGGTGCCGCCAGCGCGGCAGCGCCGGCGAGGTGGTTGAGGAAGTGCCGACGGCTCATGCCGTCTGGAAGGTCGATGAATCGCGACATGGTTCGACTCCCTGCAAGAGTTCCAAGGCTGCCGCCCCGACTCCGTGATGCCTTCAGTATCGTCTTTCGCCGTTCCTGCCGCCAGTTCGAGGTGCGCCGTGACTGCCGTTCCGGAGTTTGTGAGCCGACCGGCCGTCAGGCCGCGGGCTGTTCGTGGTGCGCCGCTCGGGGCTGCCCATGCCCGTCGCCGGACGTTCGCTGCGGGCATCCTGCCCTTCGCTCACTCGATGCTGCCCTCGCTTCGCCATCCTGGCTTCGCTCGGCCAGCAACGCCGGCTCCCGGGTACGGGCAGCCCCTCACTGCCTCCCGTAGCACAGGTTTTCAACGTGTGCGTTCTCGGTTCGCATTGAGCGCGCAGCATCA
>Ga0304730_1003083_pt1 | contig 11434 bp, 9 predicted proteins | sample M_130628_MF_Meta_FD_190474 | JGI IMG/M metagenome (GOLD analysis project Ga0304730, IMG submission 190474) | Freshwater microbial communities from Lake Montjoie, Canada to study carbon cycling - M_130628_MF_MetaG (v2) (version 2) | ecosystem: Environmental > Aquatic > Freshwater > Lake | place...
GCGCAGAGTGTGCTTGATTACGCGCCGCGCTCACGAGGAGCGCGGGCCTACACGGAACTGTGCATGGAGGTACGCGACTGTGAGTAAGGAACGACGCTTGGGCCGGGGTCTGGAGGCACTGCTGGGCCGGGCCGGGATCGATCCGACGCCAGCCGCGCCGGCGACGCACGGCAATGCGGCGGTGGCCGCGCAGCCGACTCGCGCCGAGTTGGGGGCAGGTGCTGCCCGGCTCATCCTGCACAAGCCAGAAGAACTGGAGCAGGCCGCAGCAGCCCTTCCCACCAATGAGATCGCCGAGGGGCTCATCGACCCCAATCCGTGGCAGCCGAGGAGCATCGTCAACGACACCGACCTCGTCGAACTGGCCAACAGCCTGCGGGAGCACGGGCTCGTCCAACCGATCGTGGTGCGGGCGCACGGCGACCGCTACCAACTCATCGCCGGCCAGCGGCGGCTCTTTGCCGCGAGGCGGCTGGGCTGGGGCATGGTGCCGGTCCGGGTGCTCGAGGTTGACGACCGGCAGATGTCGGAGATCGCGATCGTTGAAAACCTGCAGCGTCGCGACCTCGACCCGCTGGAAAAGGCGGCCAGCTTCAAGCACTACCTGGCCGCCTGGGGTGGCACGCAGGACGAACTCGCCAAGCGGCTCTCGATCGACCGATCCACGGTCGCCAATCTGATCCGCCTGCTCGAACTGCCGGAACCTGTGCAGAAACGGCTGCGGTCGGGTGCGATCTCGATGGGCCACGCGCGGGCGCTGCTGCCACTGGGCGACGATGAGGAGCAGGCCCGTCTGGCAGACCGGATCGCTTCGGAAGGTCTCTCTGTTCGCGCGATCGAGGCGGAGGTGGCCGAGATCCTTCGGACCGATGATCTCGCCGACGAGGATGGGCTGGCCGATGAGGAGGACATGCAGCCGGCTGTCGGAGGCACCACCAAGGCGGCGAGCACCGTGGCAAAACGCAAGCCCGGCCGCCCGGCTACGAAGCGTTCCAGCCAGACCGTGGCGGTGGAAAATGACCTCCGACGGGCGTTGGGCGTGAAAGTGGTGGTCCATGCCAACGGCAAGGGCGCCGGCCGGATCGTGATTCCATTCACCGACCTCGACGAATTCCAACGACTTTTCGAGCACCTCTCGGAGTGACTCGCCAGCACGATACAGTAGGGCCAGTCGTTGAACCTGTGTTCGGGGCGTAGCGCAGTTGGCAGCGCGCCTGGTTTGGGACCAGGAGGTCGAGAGTTCGAATCTCTCCGCCCCGATTTCCTTATGCCTTTTCCTTGAGCCGTTTGATGACGACCGCGGTGAGGTCGTCGCCCTGGGGCGTGCCACCAGAAAAGTCGATGACCGCCCGATAGAGCACGTCGATCAATTCGGCGGCTGACGCATCGCGGTGGCGATGCACGAGTTCAGTCACCCGTTCGCTGCCGAACTGTTCGTCGGCGGCGTTCGCCCATTCGTAAAACCCGTCGGTCAGGAGGACAAGCATGTCGCCGGGCGCCAGCACGTGATCGACGGCGGGTTCATATTCCATTTCGGGCATGAGTCCCAAAGGCAGTCCCTGGGTGGGTAGTTCACAAAAGCTGGCATCGTCTGCCGAGTAGGCCACCAACGGCCCCTGGCCCGCACTCAGGTAGGTGATGGTATTCCTCTCGGGCGAGAGCACGCCGAAGAATGCCGTGACGAACCGACCATCGGGCAGGTCCATGCTGAGCAGGGCCTGCACCTCGCTCACAGCCCGCTGCAGGTCGGGTTTATGCAGCACAACGGCGCGGAAGAGCGCCCTCGTTTCCGATACCACCAGGGCCGGACCAATGCCGTGTCCGGTGGCATCGGCAATCGTGATGGCAAGCCCTCCGCCATCCACCGGCATGAAGTCGAAGTAGTCACCTCCCGTCTCGTCGGCTGGCCGGTTCCAGCCGGCAATGTCGAAGCCGGGTATGACGGGCGGATCGCGTGGCAACAGCCCCCGCTGAATGTCACGAGCAATGTTGAGGTCTCGCTCGATCCGCTGCTTCACCGCGAACTGCTCGAGGAGCAGCTGTCGGTGGATCGCCACACCGGCCTGCGTGCCAAGGAATCCGGCGATTTCCTCGTCGCGGGCAGCGAACGGGCCACCCAGTTTGTTCAGCAACTGCAGCACGCCCACGGTCGCGCCGTCGTGAGCGACAAGCGGGATCGTCAGCATGCTGCGCGTGCGAAAGCCGCTTCGACGGTCAAACTCCGGATTGAACCGCGAATCGGCATAGGCATCCGGGATGTTGATCGCCGCACCACTCCGGGCGACCTCGCCGGCAATCCCCAGCGTGATCGGAAACCGGATCTCCTCGATCGGCGAACCGGCAATGCCCGTAGCCAGCCGGCTGTACAGTTCGCCTGCCTTCCGATCGAGGAGAAACACCGTGGCCCGCTCACAGTCGAGCACCGACGTGGCCGCCGCGGCGATGGCGGCGAGCAGAGGATCGAGTTCGACGGTCGCCCCGAGCTGTCGGGCCACGTCGAGCAGCCGTTCAAGGTCGGCGAGTCGTCCATTGTCTTGAGAAGTGGTGGGCATGTCGTCGTTGTGGATAGAAGGACGGAAAGGGACACACGATCAGACGGTCGTCCACGAGCGGGATCGGCGCCATGTGCATTTTAATTGGACCAATAGATGTACTCGTCGGTCGCCAGCACCGGCCGACCCAGCGGCTTGTCGATCAACACCGGCACTTCGATGAGCGCAGGCCAGAGCGGCTTTGCCTGCTCGGCGTCGATGGCCGCCAGTTCCGTGGCCAACTCGGCCACCTTCGCCGGATTGGACTCGGCCAGGTCGTGCTGCTCGGTGGGGTCATCGAGCAGGTTGTACAGCCATTTTTTCTGCCGCGTGTCATCAACGTGCAGCTTCCAGTCGGCAAGACGAATCGATCGATAGTTCCCACTGCGCCAGTAGATCGACTCATGCGGTCGCCCCGACGCGGTCTTGTCCATGAAGGGGAGCAGGTTTTGGCCATCGAGAACGCGATCGGTGGGCAGCGTCGCGCCGGCCACGGCTGCGGCCGTGGCGTAGATGTCGACATGGGTCACCGGCGCCGCCACGGTCTCACCCTTCGGCAGCCGCCCCGGCCAGCGCATGAAGAAGGGCACTCGCAGACCGCCCTCGAAGAACGTGGCCTTCCAGCCGCGAAACGGCTTATTCAGGGCTTCGAGTCCGACGTAGTTCGCTCCGCCGTTGTCACTGGTAAAGATCACGAGCGTATCGTTCTCGAGCCCCTTCTCCCGGACCGCCTCCAGCACGCGGCCGATGTTACGGTCGAGGTTGCGAATCATCGCCGCATAGACGCGGAGCGGATGATCCTCGATCTGCGACAGGGCGTCGTAATCCTCTTTCGTAGCCTGCAGCGGTGAGTGCGGGGCGTTGTAGGCCAGGTACATGAAGAACGGCCGATTGCGGTTCGCTTCCATCGCCGCGATCGCCTGATCGGTGAGATAGTCGGTCATGTAGCCATCGGTTTTGAACACCGGGCTGCCGTTGTACTGCACGCCACTTGGCTGGGCTGCCCAGATGAAGTCGTCGACGGGATCGAATGACTGTTTCGCGTTGACGACGGCGGGGCTGCGCGGGTCGGCATACATCGAACCGCCCGCCATAAACCCGAGGCTTTCATGGAATCCATGTCGCTCCGGCCGGAACTCTGCGGTCTCACCCAAGTGCCACTTGCCCAGATGCACCGTGTGGTAGCCCACTTCCGACAGCAACTCCGCGATAGTGATCTCGCTCGTAGGCAGCCCCTGGGTCTGGAATGGGGGCACGTCCTTTTCGCGTTCCTTGTGGTAGATGGCCTCGTGGAATGGATTGCCGAGGCTCATCGCCACCACGCGGGCAAAGTTGACCGGGGCACTCGTAAACTCGAAGCCAAATCGCGTCGGGTAACGGCCGGCCATGAGTGCTGCCCGCGACGGCGAGCAGGTGGCGTTCCCCGCATACGCGAGCGGAAAATTGCAGCCGTCGCGTCCGATCGAGTCGATGGATGGCGTGGGGACGACGCCGTTGGCGACACCGCCGCCGTTGAACGTGATGTCGTTGTAGCCCATGTCATCCGCAAGGATGAAGATGATGTTCGGCTTGCGCTGCTCGGTCGATTCTGCCGATTCGGTCGGCCCCTGCTCCCAGACCACGGGCCGGTTCGCTGCGGGCTCGACTCGCCGCATTCTGGCCACGATCAGCAAAACTCCCTGCCGACCGCCGATCAGCATGAAGCCGGCGGCAGCAAGGCCCGCCATCACGAGGCAGAGGAGGCCGAGTTTCACCAGCACGTTTTTCGGATCGTTTTTTGGATCAATGGTGGAAAACACTGGCAATCCAGGTGTGGGTTTTGTCGGCCCGATCTTCTGCACCAAACGGCACCGGCGGCACCCGACTTTCCGCGAAAACACCGAGAAAGACAAGGGGATTTCGGGCGTGTGACGGCGAATCCGGTAGCGTGTCGAGAACCACCGCCTCCGAGAGCGACCTACGGCCGGGATCGGCAGGATGCCGCAGGCCTTGCGACGGCCCGGAGGTGGCCTATCATCCGGCCATGAATATCACCATCGCCGTCCTCCCTGGCGACTACATCGGCCCCGAGGTCATGGCCGTCGCCCTCCCGGTTCTGGAGGCCGTCCTCCGGAAGTCGGGCCATACGCTTCACCACTCGACCCACGATATCGGTGGCGCCGGCATCGACAGGCATGGCAAGGCTCTGCCCGACTCCACGCTTGCGGCCTGCCGCGAGGCCGACGCGATCCTCTTCGGCTCAGTCGGCGGCCCGAAGTGGGAGAAGCTACCGCCGCAGGAGCAGCCGGAGCGGGCGTCGCTGTTGCCGCTGCGGAAGCACTTCCGACTCTTCGCGAACGTGCGGCCTGGACTGCTGCTGAAAAATCTGGTCGACACCTCTCCGCTGCGGCCCGACCGCATCCCCGATGGCGTCGACATGGTCTGCATCCGCGAACTCACCGGCGGCCTCTACTTCGGGGCCAAGTCGACCCGGGAGATCGAGGGCGGTGACATCGAGGCGATCGATACCATGGTCTACCGTCGTTCGGAGATCCTGCGGATCACCGACGTCGCCATCACGACCGCCCGGTCCCGCCGTCGGCATATCACGCTGGTCGACAAGGCCAATGTGCTCGAGACGTCGGTGCTCTGGCGGAAGGTGGTTGGCGAGCGGATCAAGGAGGTTGCCCCCGACATCACGCTGGCGACGATGTACATCGACAACGCGGCGATGCAGCTCGTGCTCCGCCCCTCGCAATTTGACGTCGTGCTCACCGAGAACATGTTTGGCGATATTCTTTCCGACGAGATGGCCGTGATCTGCGGCTCGCTCGGCATGATGGCCTCAGCGTCCCTGGGGCTCGATGAGAACCGTCACGGCAAGCCGTATGGGCTCTACGAGCCGTCAGGCGGCACCGCGCCCGACATCGCCGGTCAGGACAAGGCCAATCCCTGTGCGCAGGTGCTGTCGGCCGCCCTCATGCTCCGCCATTCGTTCGGGCTCGAGGCCGAGGCGCGGGCGATCGAGTCGGCGGTGGAGCGGACGGTGGCCGAGGGTATTCGCACTGCCGACATCGCCGGAGGCGGACCGGCCGTGGGCACGAAGGCGATGGGCGACGCGATCCTGTCGAGGCTCTGATCCGGCACTCGGCAGAACTGCTTCATCAGGAAGCAAGCTCGAACGGGACACTCACTTCTTCCCACGTCCTCATGTCGCTGCGTTTTCGGGGCTTTTGAAGCTTTCGACCCCGGATTGGCTCCCTGGAAGTGGTGCCGTTTACGAGGGGAGGATCATATTGTACGGAACTGTATGCGCTCACTGCAAAAGTAGCGGTTCTGTACGGCGAATGGACGTCAGACGCGACCGTGCTGTCTGCGCTCGATGACGTAGAAAACTTATGTTCACGCCTCGAAAATAGGATCACTCAGAAGATACTACTGCTCGAGCAACTAAACCAGCGAGTCAGCACGACAAATAAATGAGGTCGCAGCCGCCGAAGTTCCCGACCCAGCCTACCGTGAGCGTGAACGCAATCTGCTCTTCCGTGACGTGCTTGCTTCCCAGCGACAACGACCCATTTTTGGTGATGTCATAACGTAAAATCCTCAACATCCCGCATGAATCAACAAAGGGCACAAACTTCAGTGGTTGTGACGCCTCATCGTAAGTCATCGGACTTACGCTTCTGATCTCAGGCGTGCCCGTGGATACGGTTGTTTGAAAGCCGCCAAAGGTATGGCACAGAAACGGCAGTCGCCCTCGGCGTTTGTGAACTGCCGCGAACATCGAGGGCAGTACGCGTTCGCGCCTTGCTCGACTGCAAGTTGCATCAGCAGGGCATCCGGGCCAATGCCCGACTCACGCAGCGTCTGTCGGGCATGGAGCCCCATCTGAGTGCGGAACCAGCCCATCGTGTTGTCAACGGTGTCCTGGGATTCCTCGTCGGTCGCTACAACAGTCGGGCCGCCGGCCGGGTAGAGCATATCTCGTAAAAACACTGCAACCGTTGGCCTGACACGGCGTTCGTCGCCGACAACGAGTGAGACGACAAGTGGCTCAAAGTCAGCCAAAACATCACGGCCGAGAGTATCAAAAAGCCGCATCGCGGATGCCGGCGAGAGGAATGCCGTGGCGCGATGTACGGATAAGTTGCTCTCCTTGGGCAAGCACTTCGTGTCAATCAGCATCCCCATGATTGCGATTGCAAACCAAAGGACTATGCACACCGATAGTAGGATGAGCGGCGCAGTCTGAGGCAGCCCGTGGCGACAGCCCCACACGAGTGGGCCTGCGACCAAGCCGAGAATGGCGAGCGTCCCTCCCAAAGTGCGCAGGTAGCGTGTCGCTTCTCTCCACGCTGTCAGGTGCGACCGCGCTTTCTGGCTGTCCCAAAGTTCTTCCAGGATGATCTCAGCAACGCGAAGCCGTTTTTCGTTGTCTGCCGAACGAAGACGCTCCAGCCGTGAGGCAGTCGTTTGAGCAAAAGCCGTGCTGGAAAAGGTCCCGATGGTTTTTGTCCCAACCAAGACATCCCGTTTGGAAGAGGTTATTTCCTCGAGCGAATCGAACGGCATGGCCTCGAAGCGCTCTTGGCCAGTGACCGGGTCAACTATGGGCAGAAGCAATGACACCGGGTCAAAAGGAAATGGAAACGACTCAGCCGCAAAAGACTCGCTCCACGGCAAGAGGTTAGCGAGCCCAAACCGCCAAGCATCGACGCGTGGTGCGTCGCCAGGGATCTCGCTCCATTCCGTAAATGGAGGCGTATACAATCGGAACGAATTACCTCGCAGCCACCAGATGCATTCGACTCCATAGAGAATTCCAAGGACAATGCAAATCTGCTGAACGTCGTCGAGCGGAAGTGACGACATAGCCAACATGCGAGTCACTTTGACGATGCAGTTGATTTATTACCAAAAATCATTTTCCAAATTCCCGCGCCAATCGCCAGAATTCCGATAATGATTGCCTTTCCCATCTTTGCAATCGCTATTCCGATCTTTGCCAGAAGCCCAGACTTTGCGGCAGCAACAGCTGCGCCGCCAGTGATCAGGCCCGTCAATCCGTAGGCGGCCACCTTATCGCCTGATTGCCACTCACCGTATTTGTGGCCAGAGTTGTAGCTGAACCCGGCTAATATATTTTGCAGGGTCGGTATGAGGCTACGAACCGAATCCGGCGGGCAACTTAGCGTCGCACTCATGACACCGGTGCGACCGAGGAGGCGGACATCATAGTTGGCGCCGTCCGAACCACCACCAGTCCGGAGACCTATGCCCCAGGCAAGTCGCTTTGTTTCAGGCTCATAGCCAGGAGGGACGATCCAATCAGTAACATGAAGTTCTTCCCAGCCACGGCTGCGACGTTCCGAATTCGACGCTTCGGTACCGGCCTTAAGATTCTCGAGAATAGCAGCTGCATCAATCGCCTTATGCTCATCATCCGGCACATGCCCAATGTCTTGATAATTAAAGTAGATAACCCACTGTTCGTCGTCTGACGTCGGGAACAGAACGCCTACGGTTGTCGGGTCTGGAGGGTTTTTAGAAAGTTCGAGAAACTTTGGTGCCCCGTCACGACCTGTAAACATATACCCGTCCGGCACCCGGATTTCGGCGTATCCGCCGAGGTCGCCACTGCAGGGGCCTTTTTTCCATGGGATCGACGCGAATGCAGTCTCTCCATCAGTTGTTACATCCGCATTGCAGGTGCGCCCAGCAATCCACCCTACCCCTACGAATACGAACATAATCATGGCGTGAAGCCATCCGTTGTGTTGTCGAGTGCCGAGCATCTGTTTGGTCTCCATTATTCAGCACGTAAGAGATCAACGGGGATTGTGAAACATTGTCCGCGCCTGCGGGCATGCGCAGTCCCCGCAGGGGTATCGTACCCTTCGCACGCGGGGGCGTCAATGATTCCGTGGTGTCGGGTATCCATCAAAAAACGCAGGCCCGAGACTCCACAACAATGAATCCAAGAATCTAACCGCGGTTGATGCTATCAGGCTGTTGTTCAAGTCGTTCTCTATTTCCAAGATCGCCTGATCGTCAGCCGCCGACGGCTTGTGACCCGCATGCAATATGGGCGGCCAGCGTTGTCGGTGTCGCACGCATGAGCGAAGGATCGATCGTGTGGTTTGATGTGAAGTCGAGGGAGCGGTTGTACTCGTTTATTCAGCGTGCGCCTTCGAGCAGTGTAGGCGGTCCGTTACACTGCCGGCTCCCTACCTAGTCATCACCGCTGCATCGGAGAAGCAGGCTCTAGGATGGCTGCCCGCGTGCCGCTGATTTCGGCTTACGTCGTCAACTTGTCTCGCGCGTGTGCAGCCGTGACCTCTCCGATGGGCCGCGAGACCTCCACATGACAAGTTAAGGATAGTCCGGTCAATGGCACCTCCGCACCGGTCTTTCGGCTGATGAGCGACTCGTGAGCCTCGGGAGGAGCGGCCCGGGCGTCCGGAGCGGGTTTCTCGAAAGGCCCCGCACCTGCTTCGGTGGCGTTTTTCTGGCGTCTGCGCAGACCGCGTCCCAGTCGGCCGATCCCTGGGCTTCGACGCCTCGCGTCCGGCGCCGGTCAGAGGCTGTGGATGTCGATCACAGGCAGCTCGTCTATCCGTCCCTGAAAGATTGCCCGGTCGTCATGGACCTGCACGAGCTCTCCCCAGTCGATCGGCGGGCCACGGGCCGGCAAGATTGGAGGCGGCTCAAGCGGTTCGCCGAGGTGTGTCAGGATCTTCCGGATCGGCCCCGGATCGGTGATGAATGCGATCAGCCGGATGTCGCCGCCGCAGGTGGGGCACGCAAGTGGAAACTCCTCCCCCACCCGAGCCATCAACTGCGTATCTCGAAAAATTCCCCTTCGCGGCCGACTGGTTCCAGCTCGGCGACTTTTCGATCGTGGCGTTCACGCCCTCGGGCTCCGCCCGGTTCATCGCCGGCTTCGCCCGCGCGATGACGGTCTCCGCCGCGCAGCTGCTGACGGCCGTTGGCGGCGCGGGGCAGGCATAACCGGGGATCGATGATCGATAACAAGTCCTGGCGGAACGTGTTCCCCCAGTCATGAAACACTGCTCGCGGCCCCGTTACTCCGATGCCCTTGGCAACATCGGCCTGTCACGCGGAAAGGAGTTGGGTCGTCGGTGCCCGGGCTAGGCCTGCTTGCCTTCGATCGCTGCAAGCAGGATAGAGCCGGCAAGCACCAGTTGAGGGGAAACGTGCTGGACGGATTCATTCGTGAAGCTGACCCGAAGACTGTACACGAAGGGATTCCGGTTGGTCTGCAAGTGGGCGACCGTCCTGCCACCCACCAAGACACTGTAGCGTTGCGGGCTGATCAGGTTTACCCAGCCGATGAATCGCCTGAGGATGGCGAGGCCGCCGTCGTCCTCCCTGATCAAGCCGACCTCACTCCCGTCAGGGCTGAAGATCAGCCACTCATCCCGCACGATACTCTTCCAGCCCTTACGACGTAGCGAGCCCAGAGCAGTTCCGCCCGCCATCGGATCGCAGACGTCATAGGTGCCAGAGAAATCGATGATATTGCGTGCCCGAATGGTGAGTAACTCGACGGTCATCTGCTCGTCGGTGAAGACACGAATGTCCTCCTTGAGCTTGAACGCCTTCTGCCTGCTGTATCCGATGACTGCATTCGACTCGTCGAGCAGATAGAAGGCCCCTCCGAATAGCTTGAAGAACTTTCGCCTGACGGTGTAGGACCTGCCAACGAACGCACCAGCGCTGGCACCTGATGCCCGGACGGGTGGCGACACACTGGCAGCGATACCGGTGGAGTGGCTTACCGGCGGAAGCGGCGGTGGACTCGCGCCCTTCGGGTCCGCCGCAGGAGCCTGCGGAAAAAGCCCCCGCAACCGGCCTGCCTGCCCCCACGACGCCAAGCCTTCCCGCCAGATCAGGTCGACGGGCGTCAGCGTCCCGTTGACGGCCATGGCCTTCAACTGGGAATCCGAATAAGGACCAGCCTTTTGCCCCTCCCGGGAAACATACCATCGCTGCATGGCTCAACTCACTTGTGATCAAGGGACGTAGCGAGAGCGTCGCCATTTTTGCACCCGGATCACCACTCAAGCAAGGCCAGGGGGGGCATCTCCCCTCACCGCAGATCACCGGACGAGGATGTCCTGTCCAAAAACGATTCCCAGTGCATCGAATTCAGGGGCAAGGACGGCGCAGCACACGGACAATCGCCCGTCGATCCTGCGGCCTCGAACCTCCCTCCACTCGGTGATCCGGTCGTAGCAGTTTTCACCAGGCAATTACCGCACACGCACACGCATCGGCAGCATCATCAGCGGTCGGCCCGATGAGAGCTGCACGAGGGCCTCGGCCTCGGCGGCAAGACCTTCGAGCCCCGGCACACCGGCCATTCGGGCCAGCAGCGCAGCCCGCAAAAGGGCTTCGCGGGCGAAGCTCGAGCCTGAGGCATTCCCAGCGCCCGCGAGCCGCGCCACCGGTGCTGCATTGCCAGCCATACCGAAGAGATCGTCGAAGAGGCCACGCGGCTCAGGGAGGAGCACCCGCTCGATCGCCTCGTCTGCGCCGATCCCCGCCAGCTTTTTCGCCTCGTCGATGGCGTCGTCAAGCGTGCCCAGCCGGTCTACCAGCCCAAGTTCCTTCGCCATCCGACCGGTGAAGACGCGGCCCTCGGCGAGCTTGCCGATGGTTTCCATGTCGAGCTTGCGGCCGGCGGCCACCTTCGACGTGAACAGTCTGTAGACGTCCTTCATCGTCGCCAGAAACACCTCCCGCTCCTGCTCGGTGAACGGCGTCTGCATGGAGAAAGGAAAAGGATAGCCCGGTCAATGGCACCTCCGCACCGGTCTTCCGGCTGATGAGCGACTCGTGAGCCTCGGGAGGAGCGGCCCGGGCGTCGGGAACGGGTTTCTCGAAACGCCCCGCAT
>Ga0304730_1003086_pt1 | contig 11430 bp, 13 predicted proteins | sample M_130628_MF_Meta_FD_190474 | JGI IMG/M metagenome (GOLD analysis project Ga0304730, IMG submission 190474) | Freshwater microbial communities from Lake Montjoie, Canada to study carbon cycling - M_130628_MF_MetaG (v2) (version 2) | ecosystem: Environmental > Aquatic > Freshwater > Lake | place...
TGTAAATTTTGAATATTCAGATTCAAGTGCTAATTATCCAACGCACTACATGCTTACACTCTCAAAGATCTACGCTGTCAAAACCGGGCGGCCCCGTTTAAATTTATCAATTGTCGGAAGTCAGTTGTCAGGGCTTTGAATAATTCTATTCCTAACATCTCACACCTGCAATCTGACATCGAATTAAAAGCAAAAGTAATGTATTTTCGCTGATATGGAATTTAGAATTGCGCCCATGTATTTTGTGATAATTAATTTCTTGCTTTTGCTTTTTGTAAATCCGAGCATAAATGAATCCATTTCATTGAAATTAGCAGCCGATTATTCCAAAACGGGTTTGCCAATCGTGTTGTTATTTGGGCTGTCTATTGGTACATTTTTTCGCCATACTTATTACAGCAAATTGTTTAAAACAGTATTTTATGCCCTGCAAATTGTAAACACAGGCCTTTTAATTTATTACATTGTTGCAATTCAGCAGCAGCATTTGTAAACTAACCAATTTCTAAAAGTTTAACTGCATTTTCAGCAGCCACTTTACTAGCTTCTTTTTTATTGTTTGCTGTAGATTGAGTAATTAATTCCCCATCAATTTCTACACCAATCGTAAATACTTTTCTGCCGCGTTCTATTTTTTCCTCTAGGGTGGTGAATTCTATTTTTTTCCCAAATTTAGTAGCCCATCCAATCAATCTGTTTTTAGTATTTACTTCTAAACTTTCTAACAATTCAATGTCAACAAATGGCAACAGGATTCGTTTTCGAATAAATGTTCGGGTAACTGCATATCCTTTGTCGATATAGATAGCACCAATTAAAGCTTCCAATGCATTCCCAAAAATTTGTGAATCGCGCAAAAAGTAATCTTGATTATTGAACTTCATCAATGTCTTCAATCCAATTTTTATTCCAATGTCATTGAGTGTTTTTCGATTGACTATTTTTGATCGCATATCAGTCAAATAACCTTCGCCTTTGGTAGGATATTTTACAAACAAATGTTCACTAATAATAGCTCCTAAAATGGAATCTCCTAAAAACTCCAAACGCTCATTGTTTTCTTCTGTATTTAAATTATTTGAACGATGGGATAAGGCCAATTCATATACTGCTAAATTACTAGGAGTGAATCCCAATAATGCTTGCAAGTCTTTATCCAAAGAATTTCCTTTGATAAATAAATGAGCTATAAAATCAGGAACAAAACGCATGCAGTTAATTGTGAATTATATATTGTTAATTGGTAATATTTCTATCGGGTGTTAAAACTCAAATATATAATTAATCATTTACAATTAATCATTACCATTTGCCCAGAGTGCTAATTTTTTCTCAAGCACTTCTAAAGGCATATTGCCACCATTTAAAATTTGTGTATGAAAATCAGCTAACTTAAATTTAGTGCCAAGTTTTAGTTGATATTTTTCTCTTAATTCTAAAATCTTAAATTGACCAATTTTGTACGACAATGCTTGTCCAGGAATAGCCATGTAGCGCTCAATTTCGGCAGTGGCTTCTTCTTCTGAAATGCGCTCGTTGTCTCTCATGTATTTTATTGCCTCTTCTCTTGTCATTCCTTTTGTATGAATGGCAACATCCACTACCAAGCGAATTGCGCGGTGCATAGCATCACTTAAATGTCCTAAATATTGATAGGGGTTTTTAAATAATCCCAATTCTTTACCCAAGGTTTCTGTATATAATGCCCAACCTTCTGCATAGGCACTGTAACCTAAAAATTTACGAAATTGTGGCAAGGTTTTATTTTCTTGTTGCAATGAGATTTGATAATGGTGGCCAGGAATCGCCTCATGTAAAAATAACGTTTCCATACCTACAATATTAAATTTTGTAGCATCTAAAATGGGCGTATAAAAAATGCCAGGTCTTGTGCCATCTTCACTTCCAGCATTGTATTCGGCACTCGCGCTTGCTGCTCTAAATGCTTCTGTTTGTCTGATTTCAAATTTAGTTTTGGGTTCGTTTTCAAACAAAGTTTTTAATTCCGGCGCCATGCAGTTTTTAATTGCCCAAAAACTATCCAACACTTCTTTAGGCGTTTTAAAAGGCGTGAATTGCTTGTCTGTATTGATGAAATTAAAAAATTCTGGCAATGTTCCTTTAAATCCAACTTCGGTTTTTACTTTTTCCATTTCTGATTTTAACCGAGCCACTTCTTTCAATCCAATTTCATGAATTTCTTCAGGTTTTAAATTCGTTGTGGTGTAATTATGAATTAAATATTGGTAATATGCTGTGCCGTTTGGAATAGCAGAAATTCCTGCTGTGGATCTGCAAGCAGGAATATATTCTTTTTCAAAAAATGTTTTCAGTTTGCTGTAAGCAGGAATTACTGAATTGGAGATATGGAAGAAATATAGGTTCTCTAATTTTGATTTTTCTTCTTTCGAAAAGCTTGCAGGCAACTTTTTTATGGGTTGATAAAAAATACTCTTGGTAGGATCTAACGTTAACACACTTTTTAATTGCGGAACCACTTTTTCTGCCAATGCTTTTGGAATTGTAATTCCTTGCGCCATTCCTTTGCGCATATTCTCAATGCATACATCTGCCCATGCTGGGAACGATTTCATTCTTGCCGAAAAATTTTCATAATCTTTTACGGTTTTAAAAGGTTGATTGCCTTCGCCACTGCCTAATTGTGGAAACTCATTTGTAAAACTCCAAAACTGATTGATTGGCATTAAATGGCTTGGAAATTTCAATCCTTCCAAGCTGTTATTTAATTCAAATTCAAATATCTCTTTTGATATTCTATCTTCATCAGATAAAGGTGCATCAATGGCTTTTGATTCGTTTAAATATTTTTCTAAAAAAAGTTTGATCGTATCTCTATAAGCATCACTGTTATTCAGCGGCAATAAATCGTTGTAGCGGTTATCTCCAATGGCGGTTGCTTCTAGTGGAAATAATTTTAAATGTTCTTCCCAATAATTGGCAAATAATGAATTTAACTTGCTGTTAGATTCTTTCACAGATGAAGCATTGTTTTTGCATGACATCAACCACAACATAAACACCAACAACAGAGAAATGTATTTTTTCATTTTTAACTTTTTAAGTTTTCAAATATATGGAATAATCACACAATTTGAAATTTGAAAAAGAACCAGATCATCTACTATTGCATCCTATTCATGTAGCAATACAAGGTATTAAAAGTCAGCAGTGTTTGAAAGTTTGCACTCATTTTTACATTAGGAACTTAATTTTATCTATAGGCAATGATAAAAATCATCCCAATAATGCCCAATTCGTCAAAAATTACTAGAAAATTGGGTATTTATTTATGATATTTGCTCGTTCAAAATTTTACAAACAAATGTCAAAAGTAACATTCACTAATAATCCTCGACCATTTAAAACTTTGTTAGATGAGCGTATTAACGAATATTTTGATTCGAAAAATATCGATGTTAGAGGGAATTGGAAATTATACTCTAAAACAATTATCCTTTTAGTTGCACTTTTTTCTGTTTATGGAATCATTCTTTCCATCCAACCGCCCACATGGTTTTCATTGGTATTGTGCGCTTTGTTGGGATTAATTGAATCTACCATTGGTTTTAATGTAATGCATGATGCAGCACATGGTAGTTACAGCAAAAGCAATCGCATCAATAATATTGTGACTTGGATTGGGGGCGATTTAATGGGTGGAAGCACATTTATGTGGAAAATTAAACACAATATTATTCATCACACTTACACCAATATTGATGGCTTAGATGATGATATTGCTAAGTATCCTTTATTTCGATTAAGTCCACATCAAGAGGTTCGTTGGTTTCATAAGTTTCAGTATTTATATGCTGTGCCTTTGTATTTTTTTACAACATTCAATTGGATATTGTTTGATGATTATTTAAAATTAGTTACGAAGAAAATATGTTCCACAGAAATTCGTCCATTAAAATTGCGTGATCATTTGGAGTTTTGGAGTGGTAAAATTGTAAATATTACGTTGTTCTTCATTATCCCTATTTTCATTTTTGGTTTTTGGCAAGCATTAATCGGATTTTTTATCATGCATGCTGCACTGGGATTGAGTTTAGCTTTTGTATTTCAAATGGCACATGCGGTTGAAGAAGCCTCATTTCCATTGCCCAATGAAGCACACAAAATGGAAGATGAATGGATGTTGCATCAAGTAAAAACGACCGTAAATTTTGCAATGAATAACAAAGTAATTTCTTGGTTAGTAGGTGGTTTAAACTACCAAGTGGAACATCATTTATATCCAAAAATTTCACACATTCATTATCCTCAAATCAGCAAAATTGTGCAACAAACTTGCAAGGATTTAAATGTTGAATACAATGCCTTTCCAACATTTGGTAAAGCCTTGCTCTCTCACTTCAGATATTTAAAAGTATTGGGGAAATAGTACTTAATTTTTAGGGTTGAAAACCTGTTTTGGTACAGTTTATTTCGTCGTAAATTAATAAATTTTTCAAATTCATTCGGTGATAACCTCTGTGCATTCCAAGTTCAGCGGTGTGCACCAAATATTCGGAGGTAATTGCGCCATGAAAACCCCTGAAAACAGGAGTTAGAGAGGTGTTCATCAAAAGTACAGAGGTAATTGCGCTATGAAAACCTCTGAAAATTACATGCACAGAGGTTTTTATCAAATATTCAGAGGTGGTTGGCATTTTTTCAGGGGTGTTCAGCAAATGGTTTTTGAGATAAGCCGTTTGAAAACCCTTGAAAGTCATGTAGTTGAAATTATTTCCTTCAAAGTTAGAAAATTCAACTACTTTTAATAATCAAATCATAAAAACAACCACATGAATCAACCCTACTACCCAGCCTCTAATGCTGGCGCCATGCTTTGGCTAAACAATTACAAAAATCAAATTGCTACGCAAGGTCCCATCGCAGGATTAACAGCAGCTCAAATTGCCCAACAAATTTCCTACGTTCAAAAACTAATGGACGGTATTAATGACATTCAATCAAAAAAAGATGCGTTGTCAAGTGCTGTAGCCAGTTTTAAAACCATTGAAACAAACAATTTACTGCCATTAAAAAAGGAAATTGCACGCTTTAAAACAAGCATACCATTTACGCCTGCTCTTGGGCAAATTTTGGGGGTGATGGGCAATCCATCCAATATGGATACAGCAAGCTATAAATGTAAATTTACAGCAACGCATTTCGGTGGTTTTATAAGAATTAAATTTGTGAAAGCAGGGATCGATGGTGTAAATATTTATCATCGTAATAAAGGACAAATTGAATGGAAGTTTTTGGCTAGAGATACAAAAAGTCCTTATGATGATCACATACAATTGCAAACTCCTGGCTTGCCAGAACATTGGGAATATCAACTTTTTGGAGTCATTGATGATGAGGAAATTGGTTTGGCAAGTGATATTGTGGAAGTGGTTTATGGGGGTTAAAAAATAATGTAAACTCGGTTTATAGGTTGACTAGGTGAAGGTGTAAAACAGTCTCTCTTTTTTTAAAGAGGGGCTGTTCCTTTTTTTAAGAAGAAAAGTCTCATAAATTGAATTCGTTGAACTGTGCCATTTCCGAATAGCGGAACAGGAGCCGTTGTCGGTGAATAAAAAATAGGAACTCGACCTCCCACCGCTTCACCTCCAATGAGGGGGATAAAAAAGTGCATCGGTTATCCTACTTTTAAGCTAAAACCGTTAAAGAAAACTTAAGGTGTTGTTTGGTGTGTTTTTTATAATAAATTTGCTACAACTACATTTTACATGAAGAAACTATTTTTTGTTTTTGCGATAACTGCGGTTTCGATTTCGGCCTTTGCCCAAAAAGATAAAAGCGCTAAAAAAGATCCATGGAGTTCTGAGGAATTGTGGAATCCTATTCCTATTAATCGTCAATTGTCACATGATAAAATTGATCGTTTACAAAAGCAAATTGATGAATTTGATGGAAAAATTAATAAAGACATTAATTTAATAGGCGATGACAACGGAAGTGAAATAATTTCGGATGCAATTATTAGACGGGTTGATAGATTGCAAATCATTCTTGAAAATTTGCCAATCGATCATTGGACAAAAGTGAAATATTTTTTGTTGTTAGAAGAAGATGTAAAGCAATGCTACAATGACATTACAGCGAATACAGCCGATGCAAATTATTACAAAGACTTGATTTATAACTTTGAAGTCATTTTTAGAAAGCAATTAGAAGGAGAAAGTATTTTGTCGCATATCAATGAAAATTTTACTCGGTCATTGTTTGGAAGTATGCACATGTATAAAGACGATAAAGCTTGTATAGCGGCTGCATATAATGGAATGGTAAAAATGTATCCCGAAGAAATGATGAAGCGTTTCAATGAATATGCTTACATGGATGCAGCGACTACAATGATGGCGTATTTGGTAAAGAAAAATCCAAGTTTGATTTTGACTTATGCCACATCCACTGCTCAAGAAAGAAATGCAGTAAGAAAAAGTAAGGATCCCTTAGTGATGAAAATTGTGGAAATTGCAGACAAAGCAAAAACTCCATTAAAAGCCATCGTTTACCTTGATCAATTAAACAATGGTACAATGACTATTGCGCAAGTAAATGAGGTAACAGAAGACAATGCATCTTATTATAAAAGTTTAGTGCAATTGCGCTTGAATGATAATCCAATGTCGAAAAAAGTAATCGAGCGAGAAAGTAAATTGCAAGCGTTGGAATATGTAAGAACGATGAATGAATTGCATGAAGCGCAAGATCCTGTTCGTTTTAAATGCATTGAACCATTGACTGCCAAAGAAATTTATTTCTTGTTAGTAATGTGTAGCGATGAAATTTATACCAGCACGTTTGTAGGTTCGTTTAATAGAATGTTGCCTAAAATGGGAGCCACAAAAGGCGATGTGTTTTTGCAAGAAATGAACATGGATAAATTCAGAACATTTATTCGAATGAGCGCTGGTTACAATAAATTAGATGAGTTTTTAGCAACCATGGATGAGCCAAGTAAAAATAATTTAATGGCCACTTTTGTTCACAATATTGATAAAAACCCTGAAACCGATGTAGCCGATGCAGTAGATGTAGCCGATGCTTTTGGAAGTATTAAAGACGAAAATCTATTGTATTATTTATTGGAAGAGTTGAAAAAAGACTATGAAAGAACGTATCAAGATAATAACAAACGCGGGTTGATTACTTATTTCTTACTAAACACGCTTTGCACGTCAATTTTAAGCCCAGAAGAAACGAATGATGATTTACAAGCTCAATTAAAAGTGCCGCCCATTAGTTTTGTAACAGATAAAAGTTTGTTGGACGCAAAAGGCAGAGTCATTATGCAAACTTATTTTTATGGAGATGATGATGGGAAACAATCCTATGGAAGTTTCATGACAAATTTTAAAGCGGATGAATGGAAAATTGAAAAGAATGCTCAATGGACAACCATCACCTCTTCCAAAGGAAGCCCTGTTACCGTTTATGCCAATATGCCTTTACAAGAACCTCAAGACGAGGAAGCTCAAAATGCATTGAATGATTATTTGAAAAAAAACAATGTGAGCCCTTCCATTTTAGTGCATCGCGGGCACAGTTATCATTTAGCTACTACATTGAAAAACATTACTCCTCAAAATAAAATTATAGTGTTGGGTTCTTGTGGTGGATATCATAATTTATCTTCCATATTAACAAAGTCAGAAGATGCCCATATTATTTCGAGTAAGCAAACAGGAACCATGTTAGTGAACGATCCTATTGTAAGGGCTTTAAATAATCGATTAACTCAATCAAAAGATATTAACTGGATTGATTTATGGGATGACGTAGGCAAGCAAATGAATACGCCTGCTTTGCAAGATAAATTTAATGATTATGTTCCTCCTCATAAAAATATGGGTGCATTGTTTTTAAAAGCATTCAAAATTCAAATGAAAGAGAATGGGTTGCTGTAAATTTTATTATTTGTACATTTGATAAAAATAGGGAGTCATGGAAAAATTAATAAATTTGCATATTGAAAAATTACCTGAAGGGTTTTATTTAGCTACTTCAGATACTATTCAAGGATTAGTGGCACAAGGCAGAACCATTTCTGAAACATTAGAAATTGCTAGAGATGTTGCAAAGAAATTAATTGAAGCACAAGAGGACCAATTTGATACATTGATAAGTACTACAGATAATTTTGATTACCCTTTAGTTATTGGAATTTAAAATGGGGAAATTAAATGGGTTTACATATCGAGATATAATTAGAATATTAAAATTATTTGGTTTCAGTTTTTATAGACAAGCAGCAGGAAGTCATGAGATTTGGTACAATGAAACAACTAAGAAATTTACTACAATTCCAAACCATAGTGGAGATATGCCAGAAGGCACACTTCGTGCAATTTTAAAACAATCTGATATTGATGTTCATGAATTTATTAAACAAAAGTAATAATTAGACTAAATTGAATTTTTCGTTTGCATATCCGACCTGGTTTCTTTTATTCTGCTTGTGTGTAGGATTTATTTTTGCCTTTGCTTTATATTTTAAAAAGAAAAATAATTTTCCTTTTACGTGGCAATTTGTTTTGGTCATCTTAACTCGATTTTTTACCGGAGCCTTATTGGTTTTTTTGTTACTGTCACCTATTTTAAAGTACTTACAAAAAAAGGAAGACAAACCAACCATTGCTTTTATACAAGATAATTCATCGTCTATTAAAAATGCGTTTAAGAAAATAGACAGCGTAGCATATCAAAAAAATGTACGTGATTTAATTGCTGAATTGCAAAAAGACTATAATGTAAAACTTTTTCATTGGGCAATCAGTTAAAGGACAGTTTGCATTTTGAGTACAACGAAAATGGCAGCGATTTATCGTCTCCTTTAGAAACCATTATGAGTACCTTGGAAAATGAAAATTTAGGTGCTGTAATTCTCGCCTCTGATGGAATTTACAATAAAGGAATGTCTCCATTGAATCTTACATATCCATTTAAAGGAGCTGTGTATTCAATCGGTTTAGGCGATACAACTATTCAGCGTGATGCTTTGGTAGCAAGGGTTTTTGCTAATAAAATTGTCTATTTAGGCGATCAATTTGCTATTCGAAGCGATGTTTCTGCATATGCTTGCAAAGGTTCATCTGTTACCGTTTCAGTGTTTAGTCATTCTGCCAATCGGGTAGTGGCTACGCAAAATTTTTCAGTTACTGAGGAGCGTTTTTCAAAGTCTATTGAAACAATAATTGACGCCCGTTCGGTAGGGGTTCAGCATTATACAATTTCTATTTCAAAAGTTGATGGGGAGCAAAATGTTGCCAACAATACGCAAGATGTTTATTTAGAAGTAATTGACAGTAAAGAAAATGTGTTGATTGTTGCCAATGCCCCGCATCCCGATATTTTTGCTTTGAAAGAAGCCTTGACAAAAAACAAAAATTTCAAAGTTGATGTTAAAACAGCTCAAAAAGTAGATGCCAATATCAGTGACTACAATTTAGTGGTTTTACATAATCTGCCATCCGTAAATTACAATGTCAATAGTATTTTAGAACAAGCAAAAAAAATGGGAATTTCATTGTGGTTTATCACCGGTTCTCAAACTGCTATTCCATTATTTAATCAAGCTCAAAATTGTTTGCAAATAGCATCGAGGGGCATGTCTTTGAATGATGCATCTGCTAATTTAAATAAAGAGTTTTCATATTTTACATTGTCAAATACAACCGGTTTATTGCAATTGCCACCACTGGCTACTCCTTTTGGAGAATATACTTCTGGCGCCAATACACAAGTATTAATGACGCAAAAAATTGGCTCCGTAAACACCAATTATCCGTTGTGGATTGTGCAACAAAATAATGTAGCAAGAGTTGGTGTAACTGCTGGAGAAGGATTGTGGCGCTGGCGTTTATATGATTATCAACAGCACAAAAATCAAAATTTAGTGGATGAATACATCCTGAAAACAGCACAGTTTTTGTCGGTTAAACACGATAAAAAACAATTCAGAACTACGCTTCAAAAATCAGTATTTACCGAAAGTGAACCAATCACATTTGATGCAGAATTATATAATGAAAACTATGAACTCATCAATACACCCGATGTGAATTTAACCATTACGGATGAGGCCAATACAAAGAAAAAATACAGTTTAAACAAAGAAGGAAATTCATATTCATTGTCGTTAGGAAATTTAGCAGCAGGGAAATATGCTTATACGAGTCAAACTGCTTACAATGGGAAAAATTATTCTGCATCAGGAAATTTTTCTGTGGTAGCAATCAATATTGAAGATGTGAATACTACAGCTGATTTTGGGATGTTAAATCAGTTGGCAAAAAACTATGGTGGGGAGTTTGTTTACCCTTCAGAAATCAATTCAATAAAAGATAAAATCAAGAATAATCAAGCTGTTAAAACCATTTTAAGAACACAAGTAAATACTGAGCCACTGATTAATTGGAAATGGTTGTTTGGATTGCTTATTTTCTTGCTTTCGATAGAATGGTTTATCAGAAAATATACAGGGAACTATTAACTATTGTGGCAATTCTACTGAAATGTCTACTATTTCCTCTTTTTCAAACCAAATAGTCAATCCAATAGCATTGTACGTATAAATATATTCTGGTAAATCCTTCTCGATTTGTAAATCCATTTCTATTTTATTTTCCTTGTAATACGCCTCAATATTGTCTATGATTGTGGTTTTATTTTCTTTACTAAAATCAATTTCGTTAAAAAGTAAATTGTTTGAATGGATAGACATGTATTCAAAAATCTTACCATCAAAATGAAGAAAAATAGAAATGTCGTATTGGTCAAAATACAGTTCAATTGAATTGAAGCCATCGCCTTCATCAATGATTTCTCTTGATTCTGGTTTGCCTAAAATGGCAATGATTTCCTCTTCTGTTGACGTAAATAAAACTTCCCCCATTCCTTTAGTTGGAAAAAATGTTTTCATTAAATTGATATCTATTGGTTTTGACATTTTGTTTTTTATGTAAATATAATAGTAATTTTTATATATAAAAATGTACCTTTATGTATGAGATTATTAAACTTTTATTATGCATGGAAATATAATAAATATCGATTCTGAAATTTTAGGAGGCACACCCGTTTTTTTTGGTACTCGTGTGCCAATTAAAAACCTATTTGATTATCTTGAAACTGGAGAAACGATAGAACATTTTTTAGAAGATTTTGACGGTGTTACTAGAAATCAGGTTGTGAAATTATTAGATATGTCAAAACGATTAATAGAAAACTCTACAAATATTTTGAATGAAAATCTTGCTTGATGAATGTATAACTAAACGTCTAAAAACACATTTAGATGGTTTTGATGTTTTTACTATTAGTGAATTAAATTTAAGTGGAATTAAAAACGGAGAATTGATGAATTATTGTACTGAAAATTACTTTGATGTATTACTCACAATTGAT
>Ga0304730_1003087_pt1 | contig 11429 bp, 11 predicted proteins | sample M_130628_MF_Meta_FD_190474 | JGI IMG/M metagenome (GOLD analysis project Ga0304730, IMG submission 190474) | Freshwater microbial communities from Lake Montjoie, Canada to study carbon cycling - M_130628_MF_MetaG (v2) (version 2) | ecosystem: Environmental > Aquatic > Freshwater > Lake | place...
GACACCATGATCCGGGGTCTGTGCGAAAGCGCCCTGACCTTCGAAGCGATCATGGTCTGGCGCGAAGAGTTGGGCACCGGCCGCATTCTTCTGCGGGAAGTGATCGACCTTGAACAGACCTATGGCGGCGTCATGGGCGCGGCGGCGGCTGTGGTGGCCGAAGAGGCTGCGGCTGCGGCCCTAGAAGCCGGTCCCCAGCCTGAGCCCATGATGGGCGAGGGTGATGGCGACGGCGACGACGATGATTTTGATGATGGGGCAGGCCCCACCGTCTCGGCCATGGAAGGCGAACTGCGCGAAGGGGTGATGGTTGTCCTCGACGCCATTGCCAGCGAGTTTGAAGCCTTCCGCAAGCTGCAAGAAAAGCTGGTCATGAGCCGCCTGCGCGGTGAAGACCTGCCAGACGCCGATCGCAAGGGCTATGAGGCCCGCTCGGCGGTAATCATTCAGCACCTCAAGACTTTGAAGCTGAACAATAACCGTATCGAGGCTCTGGTCGATCAGCTCTATGCCATCAATCGGCGTCTGATTGCTCTGGAAGGGCGCCTGCTGCGCCTGGCCGATTCCTACGGCATCTCGCGTCCTGAATTCCTCCAGGCCTATTACGGCACCGAGCTTGACCCGAACTGGCACGAGAAGGTTCGTGAACTGGGCGTGCGCTGGACCAAGTTCGCTGAGAACGATGCGGGTCAGATCAGCGATATCCGCCAAGAGATCGCTGTGCTGGCCACCGAGACCGGCGTGCCGATCGACGACTATCGCCGCATTGTTCAGACCGTTCAAAAGGGCGAGCGCGAGGCCCGTCAGGCCAAAAAGGAAATGGTCGAGGCCAATCTGCGTCTCGTCATCTCCATCGCTAAGAAATATACCAATCGTGGCCTGCAGTTCCTCGACCTCATTCAAGAAGGCAATATCGGCCTGATGAAGGCGGTCGATAAGTTCGAATATCGCCGGGGCTATAAGTTCTCGACCTATGCGACCTGGTGGATCCGTCAGGCCATCACCCGCTCGATTGCGGACCAGGCCCGCACCATCCGTATCCCGGTCCATATGATTGAGACGATCAACAAGATCGTCCGCACCAGCCGCCAGATGCTGCACGAGATCGGCCGCGAGCCGACGCCGGAAGAGCTGGCCGAAAAGCTGGCCATGCCGCTGGAAAAGGTCCGCAAGGTCCTGAAGATCGCCAAGGAACCCATCTCTCTCGAAACCCCCATCGGGGACGAGGAAGACAGTCACCTGGGCGACTTCATCGAGGACAAGAACGCGGTCCTGCCCATCGATGCGGCGATCCAGAGCAATCTGCGCGAAACCACCACGCGGGTTCTGGCCTCGCTGACCCCGCGCGAAGAGCGGGTCCTGCGCATGCGGTTTGGCATCGGCATGAACACCGACCACACGCTCGAAGAGGTCGGTCAACAGTTCAGCGTCACCCGCGAACGCATCCGCCAGATCGAAGCCAAGGCCCTTCGCAAGCTCAAGCACCCCAGCCGGTCGCGGAAATTGCGCAGCTTCTTGGATAGCTAAGGGGCGACGGGGGCATCCTCGTCCTTCGACAGGCTCAGGATGAGGATGGCTGAGAAAACGCGGACCTATCCTTTTTCCTCATGCTGAGCCCGTCGAAGCACGAGGAAGCGGTATTCCTCGTGTTCCCGGAGCAGGCGTGGAGCCAGACCGTTGCATGATGCTTGAACGTGGCCCACCGGACCCCCGCTTTTGTGAGGAACGTGGCGGAGACGGGCAGGTGGTGAACACCCCCCTCACCCAACCCTCTCCCCCAAGCGGGCGAGGGCTTATCGGTGATTAGCCCTCTCCCCGTGGGAGAGGGTTGGGTGAGGGCCTTACCTGTTTTCTTCACCGCGTCTTTGCCCTTCCACTCCGGGCCGGGGTCTGCTCGAAGCAAAATCCCCCTCAACCGATTCTCGATTCGCCCCCTGATTCTCCAACGGAAGGCGAAATTCCTTGTGGATAAAGGGGTTGCCCCCAATTTATTTCCACGATTTAAGCGTGTAAAAACTATCTTATAAGTCACTGATTGGGCTGAAAAAATTTGATTTGGTCGGTTTAAGCTTGCGACTCTGCGCGGATTAGAAATGACCGAAGCGGTTGCGAGTCTGCCTCAGGACTGACATATAGCCGTCATAAGACGGACTGCGGCACGGACCCCGAGTGGGTTCTGCCACTGGTGTCAAGACCTTAGAGAGATCGGGTTTTGGCATCGACTACAGGGGGGCGCACTGGCCCTCGCCGTACAGGATAAGACAGTTTTGACCCTTGTAACTGAAGCTCGCGCAGATCTGCGCGCGCTGGTCGTCGCCGCATCACTGGGATCGGCATTCGGACTGGCGCTCGGTGGCCTTTACCTTGCCGGTGGGCTGGCACAAACGGCTTCAAGCCATGCCAAGATCGAACGCCTTGCTGATGCCGCATCGTCGGGCTTTTCAGACACAGCATTGACCGAGCAGGCCGGTAGGGCCGACGCCGGGGCTTTGCATATTGCCCGCCGTCACGACCCAAATTTCGTATCCACAGGCTTGGACCAAGAGCGCCAGGCGGCTCTGTTTGCTTTGAGGCTTGAGCGTCGTTCGACCATGGACAGCCGGTCGCAAGGCCGCATCGATGCACGCGGCCTTCTGATGCGCGCCAGCTACACGGATACGACCCATCTCAGCCTGCCGCCTCTGCGCGGGGGCCGGTTCAACGCCTTGACCGGCGCGCGGGATTTGGACTGCCTGACCCAAGCGGTCTATTACGAAGCGCGCGGCGAGACCCCATCTGGCCAAGCGGCTGTGGCGCAGGTGGTGCTTAACCGTGTGCGCCATCCCGCCTTCCCGAAGACCATTTGCGGCGTCGTGTTCCAGCGTGCTGACCATCGCGGCGGCTGTCAGTTCAGTTTTGCTTGCGATGGCTCTATGCGGCTGCCTCTGGACCGGGCCGCTTGGCACCGGGCTGAGCGCGTCGCGTCGCGGGCCCTTGACGGCGTGACGGTCTCCCAAGTCGGCAAGGCCACCCACTTCCACACCACGTCCGTGTCTCCCGAATGGGGCGCAAAGTTGCTTCGCGTGGCTCAGGTCGGTCTGCACATCTTCTATCGCTTTGGCAGCGGCACCTATGTGCCAGCCTTGCCAATCGCTGGGCCGGGCCTTGCAGCGCCGGCCTTGGATGCCGCTAATCAGGCAGTCTATGCCAGCCTCGTGCCGCAAGCGGCTCAAATTGATGCGGCGGTCCACAAGGCTGTCGGCCTTGATGCAGGGTCTGAAGGTGCCGCCACGGCCCCTAAGGCTACGGCACCTCGTCCGGTCTCACCGTTTGAAGTCGATCGGGCAGGGGTAACGGAAACCTCGGCGCTGTCGGGCAAGACCTTGCAGAGCCAGCCGTCAGCCGCGTCGGGGGCCTAACCTTCCCAGACGGTGGTGAGGGTGGCGATGTCTGGACGTACCCGCTCGAGTGGGGCGTCCTTGGCCGTGCCGATATAGACAAAGCCTGCCACCCGCTCGCCCGGCACGAGGCCCAGCAAGACTGCGGCCTTGGGGTCATAGGCGTACCAGTCTGTGATCCAGTTGGCCCCAAAGCCTGCCGCTGACGCGGCATTGACAAGGGTTGAGCAGACCGCGCCTGCCGACAGGATCTGTTCCCACTCGGGGATCTTGTCGCCCGTGATGTGGGACACGACGGCTACCGCCATAGGCGGGGTGGTTAGCTTGACCAGAGCGGCCGTGGCCTTTTCGGCATCGGTACGTTCGCCTGCGACGGCGGCGAGCCGCTCAGCGAAGCGCGCCTTTGCATCGCCTTTCAGAACGATAAAGCGCCAAGGAAAAAGCTTACCATGGTCACTGACCCTTGCGGCGATCCGCAGCAGATCATCCAGAGTCGCGGCGTCGGGTCCGGGGGCCGTCAGGGCGGACGCAGAGGCCGACCGGCGCAAGGCCAAGAAGGCTAAAACAGCGTCGTTTCGCTCGCCCAGCGGCATCGGAGCGCCAAATTCAGGGGCCTGTGGCAGGTTCAAAGACATGACCGGTGACTTTCTCAGCTTCGGGGCGCGACGGTTCTAGCTATAAACCCTTAGAGCCGACGGCAATGGGCCAAATGACGAGGGGCCGAGTTGATGGTGGATAAACCCGGTTGGATGACACCCAAGGGCACGCCTTGGCAAAGGCTGGCCCATCGACCGGTCTATGAGAATCCATGGATTACTGTCGATGAGTTTGATGCCGTCGCGCCCACCGGGGCTAAGGCGCTTTATGGCTTGGTCGGGATGAAAAACCTCGCCCTTGGCATCTTACCGCTCCATTCGGACGGAACGGTGACATTGGTGGGGCAACATCGCTTTCCATCGGGCACCTATTCTTGGGAAATTCCGGAAGGCGGCGGGGCCAAGGATATTGACCCGCTCATCTCTGCCAAACGTGAACTGCGCGAGGAGGCGGGGCTAGAGGCGCAAGAGTGGCATCAGGTCCTAGATTTTGATGTTTCGAACTCGATAACTGACGAGCGCGGCCTTGGCTTCTTGGCGCTAGACCTTTCACCGGTGCCTATAGAGCCTGATGACACAGAGGTCTTCGCCATGGCCCGCGTGCCGTTCAAGGAGGCCTTGGCGGTCGCTTTGGCCGGGCATATGCGTGATTTGATAACCCTCGCCATGTTACTTCGCGCTCATCATATGGCCGTCAATGGCGAGATCAGGCGCGACTTAGCGGAACTTATGCTAAGGTAGGTTGCTCGTTGGAACCGGATTGAGGAGCAGGATCGATGCCAAAACATCTGGAAGTCGTGTCAGAGCACACGATCCCGTCCGTATGGGCCGCGTTGCGCAACGAGGCCGCGCACCTTGCTACGACAGAGCCAACGCTCGGGTCGATGCTCAATGCTGTGGTGCTGAAGCACGATGATCTGGCCTCGGCCCTGTCCTATCAATTGGCGCGCAAGCTGAGCGATGAAGAGCTGCGGGCCATGAGTGTGCGGGAAATTGTCGAAGAGGCCTTTGCGGCTGACCCCACCCTCGTGACCAGCGCCGAAGCCGATCTGCGGGCTGTCTTCGAGCGCGATCCGGCCTGTAAGGGCTATGTCCAGCCGTTCCTCTTCTTCAAAGGGTTCCAAGCCCTGCAAACCTACCGCGTGGCCCATTGGCTGTTTGGTCAGGGGCGTGAGACGCTGGCCTTCTATCTGCAGAGCCGCTGTTCAGAGCTGTTCCAGGTTGATATCCATCCCGGCGCAGTGATCGGGTCGGGCGTGTTCTTCGACCATGGCACCGGCATCGTTATTGGTGAGACGGCGGTAGTCGGTGATGAGGTCTCGATGCTGCATGGCGTGACGCTGGGCGGCACGGGTGCTGAGCGCGGGGATCGTCATCCCAAGATCGGCCGCGGCGTGCTTTTGGGCGCTGGTGCCAAGGTGCTGGGCAATATCGAAATCGGTGACTATGCCAAGGTCGCCTCTGGCTCGGTGGTGCTCAAGCCTGTTCCGGCCCATTGCACGGCGGCTGGCGTTCCGGCCCGTCTGGTCAACTGCCCGACCGGCGAAGAGCCCGCGCGGACTATGGACCACACCCTCGCTGAAGCGCTGTACGACTACGTCATTTAGCCAAGGCTAGGGGCTTGCTCTGGGCGCGGATGACGCTAGGGTCTGGCTCAACACTGAACACCCGTTTCTAACCGCAGGAGGTCCTATCATGGACGCCAAAGCTATGGCCCGTATTGAGGCCCACCTGAAGACCACCTTCGCCAATGCCACAGTGAACCTGAAGGGGCGTCCCAAGCAAAAGGACTCCGCTGAGGTCTATGTCGGGGATGAATTTATTGGCGTGGTCTTCGAAGATGAGGACGAGGCCGGTTCCTATATGTTCGAGATGGCCATCTTGGCCGAAGACCTGAACGGCTAAACGACAATGGCGGAGGGCTCTCACCCCCCGCCATTCTTTTAGATGGGGCAGGGACTAGAGAACGCCCAGCATCTCAGCCACCAGCGGGTGGCGGACAATATCGACATCGGCAAGCCGAACGACCGCGACATTGTCCAACGCCTCGAAACGGTTGGCGACCTCGGCCAGACCAGACACGCCAGGAAGCAGGTCTGACTGGTGTGGGTCGCCCGTCACCACCATGGTCGAATGCCAACCCAGACGGGTCAGCAACATCTTCAGTTGGGCATAGGTGCAGTTCTGCGCCTCATCCATGACGACGAAAGCATTGTTCAGGGTGCGCCCGCGCATGAAGCCCAGCGGCGCGATCTCAATGGCCCCCTCAGCCATCAGGGCCCGAACCCGCTTCATCGACAAACGATCCGCCAGCGCGTCGAACAGGGGCCGAAGATAGGGGGCCAGCTTGTCCTCCATATCGCCGGGTAGGAAGCCGATGGATTCGCCCGCATCCACCGCAGGACGTGACAGAACGATCCGGCCCACCGTTCCGGCCTCCAGCGCCTCAACAGCCTTGGCGATGGCCAGATAGGTCTTGCCTGTGCCTGCGGGGCCGAGAGCCAGCACCATGGCCTTGGCGTCGATGGCATCCATCAACTGTTTTTGACCGATGGATTTGGGTTTGATCGTCTTGACGTAGCCCTGTTCCCGGTCCGCGTCTCGGTCGGGTCCGGCGGCGTGACTACCGATCGGAGACCAACCCCGTTCGACCGGCATGCGGCGAACCTTTGGATCTTCAAACTGTCCGGCATCAAACGCACCTTCGCGCACCATACGCTTCAGGGCTCTTTTGGTCATGGAAGCCTCCGCAATTGGACTGAAAAAAGGGCAATAAAAAAGGGCGCGTCCGCGATGGACCGCCCTTTGGTCAGATGTGGATGGGATGCAGCGACGACGCTGGGGGCAGGGCCGGATGGCCCTTCTTGCGATCTTGAACGGTACGGCCCATGGGACCGCCTGAACCCAGTTCGAAACACGCGAAACTCCGCTGTTTCCAATCCAAACCCGTCTCGGCGAGGCGGGCTGATCACGTGATGGTCGAAGGGCTATGGCCATCTCGAATCACCTGACTAATATAATGCTACGCGCCTTTCAGAGCGGTTAACGATGAACTTTATAAGAAATTCGGGGAGTTGGAATGACAGTCTATAGTTTGAGCGGTAAGGCCCCGGTTCTGCCGCCTGAAGGCGACTATTGGATCGCGCCCAATGCGGTGGTGATCGGCAATGTCATCCTGCGGAAAAATGCCAGCATCTGGTTCGGCGCGACCTTGCGCGGTGACAATGACCCCATCGAGATTGGTGAGAACAGCAATATCCAAGATGGCAGCGTCCTGCACACGGACGTCGGCGCACCCATAAATATCGGCAAGAACGTCACAGTGGGTCACATGGTCATGCTGCATGGCTGTAAGGTTGGGGATAATAGCCTGATCGGGATCGGCTCGATCATCCTCAATGGGGCCAAGATCGGGCGCAACTGTCTGATCGGTGCCAATTGCCTGATCACTGAGGGCAAGGAGATACCCGACAATTCGATGGTCATGGGCGCACCCGGCAAGGTCGTGCGTGAGGTCAGTGAGGGCCAAATCCAGATGCTGACCGGCTCGGCCCTGCACTATGTCGAAAACTGGAAGCGCTATATGCGCGACCTAAAGGCGGTTTGACCGGCCGCGCCGCAGCCGTCATATCCTAAGCCATAACCAAAAGAGGAAACGATCCATGGCCTATCAACATGTAAAGGTCGAGCGTAACGGCCCGATCACGACCATCATCCTGAACCGTCCCGACGTGATGAATGCGCTCCACTCCGAAGCCCATTTTGAGCTGCATGAGGTGTTCAACGACTTTTCCGCCGACCCTGACCAGTGGGTGGGCATTGTCACGGGCGCTGGCGACCGCGCCTTCTCGGCCGGGAACGACCTGAAGCACCAGGCGACCGGCGGCAAGATGGGGTCTCCCCCCAGCGGCTTTGCGGGCCTGACCTCGCGCTTTGACCTGACCAAGCCCCTGATCGCTGCGGTCAATGGGGTCGCCATGGGCGGCGGCTTTGAGATTGCTCTGGCCTGCGACCTGATCATTGCCTCGGATAAGGCAGTCTTTGCCTTGCCAGAGCCCAAGGTGGGCCTCGCGGCCCTCGCGGGTGGTCTGCACCGTCTGCCGCGCCAGATCGGCCTGAAGCGGGCCATGGGCATGATCTTGACCGCGCGCCGGGTCTCGGCGGAGGAGGGCGCGGCCCTAGGCTTCGTTAATGAGGTCGCACCCCATGATGAACTGATGGCGGTCGCCAACCGTTGGGCTCAGATGATCTGCGAATGCAGCCCCATGTCCATCCGCGCCTCTAAGCAGGCGATCCAGATGGGTCTGGAAGAGACGCTGGAAGAGGCCATAACCGGCCAGTTCAAATATCCCGCCGTCGCGCAACTGTTCAAGTCGGCGGACTTTGTCGAAGGCCCGATGGCCTTTGCTCAGAAACGTGCGCCGCAATGGACCGGCAAATAGGCTAAGGATAGGGGGCGGCGATATAGGCCGTCCCTGCGTCCTGCTAAGTTCCCTCTGAAGGAGGCCTCCGTGATCCACAGGTCAGTCTGCCGTGCTGCGCTCAGCGTCTTGATGGTCACGGCCTTGGGGATCAGCGCCTGCTCGCCCGCACCCAAGGGCGCGGCCTCTGGTACGGCAAAGACGCCCGCGATCAATGCCGAGGCCCTGAACCGCATCGTCGACGCCAGTTTCGGCGGGCAGGGGACCTGCCTGACCCTCACCGACCGCGCGACCGGCCGCGAGGTCTATGTCTATGGCTCCAATACCACCTGCATGAGGCCCCTGCCGCCCTGCTCGACCTTCAAGATCGCCAACAGCCTAATTGGGCTGGATGAGGGCGTGATCAAGCCGTACGAGGTGATCAAGTGGGATGGTAAGCCCCAAACCGTCAAGTCTTGGGAAATCGATGCCAATCTGGAGACCGCCTTTAAACGCTCGATGGTGCCATGGTTCCAGCGGGTGGCGCGCCAGATCGGCCACGACACCTATGCCAAGCGGCTTAAGGCAATCGACTATGGCTCCGCCGATCCTGCCGGTCCGGTCGATCAGTTCTGGCTTGGCCCAGAGGTCGGCGGCGGCTTGACCATCTCGACGCGCCAGCAGACCGACTTCCTCAATCGCCTCTATACGGGCCGCCTCTCGACCAACCCTATGACTACGGCCACCGTCGCCAAGATCATGATCGACGAGACGCGGGGCGCGTCGGTGATGAGCGGCAAGACCGGCACCTGTTCCAGCATCGCCGATGGCTCGCGCAATGTCGGCTGGTGGGTCGGACGGCTCAACAGCCCCGAGCGTGATCTGGTCTTTGCCGTCTCGATGGAGGGCCAGAACGCCTTGCCGGGCCGCGAGTTGCAGATCCGCCTGAAATCTGCCTTCGCTAAGGCCGGGCTTTGGCCGCAGAGTTAGGGGTTAAGGAAACAGCGCATAGTCCCCGCTCACCTCAATCCGGACGGTCAATTCGCCGCCAGATACCGGGGTTGAGCCGCTGTCCGCGCCCATCTTGGCCATGGCCATCATGACCATCGGGCGAGGCTCAGGGCTACTACCCCCTTCGGACAGGCTAACCAGCCTTACGCCGCTATGGCCGGTCGCTCCGGCATAGAGATCGGCCTTGGCCTTCAGCGCCTTGACGGCGGCCAGCCGCGCGGCGTCCTCCAACCCTTGGCCGTTCTTAAGGCCAAAGCTGATGCCATTGACCTGATTGATCCCGGCCTCAACCACGGCATCGAGCACCGGTCCAAGGCGCGGCAGATCATTGACCATGATCATCAAGGCGTTCGAGGCCTGATAGCCGGTCAGCTTGGGCGGCTCGTTCTGGATATAGATATATTGCGGGCTTAGATCGATGGCCGAGGTTTGAATGTCCCGCGCCGCCACGCCCTGTTTCAGCAATGTGGCCATCACCTTGCCCATCCGCTCGCGGTTCTGAGCCATGGCCTGCGCGGCGGTCGGAGCGATGGTCCGAACCCCGACGCTGATCGCTGCCCGATCCGGCACCGCCCTGACCTCGCCAGAGGCGCTGAGGCGCAAGAGGGGGGCGGCGGTGGCAGGCTGGGTCTGGGCGCTAGCGGCCCCGAAGGTCAGGCTGGCCAGCAGCAGGCCAAGGCTGGCCATGCGAAAGGGCCGCGCGAAAGAACGGTGAGGAGCAGGGGTCATGAGGGTCTCTCCAAAGGGCCGGACCAGCCAACAGGCTGACGCCGACCATGTCCATCTGAAAAAGCTACGCCCTCCAATATGAACCGGGCCTTTATGACATAGTCATGTCGTGCTAATTCGCCCTGCACCCGAAAATGGGGGCCTGTAGCTCAATGGTTAGAGCCGACCGCTCATAACGGTCTGGTTGGGGGTTCGAGTCCCTCCAGGCCTACCAACCCCACCGCAAAGGCGAGATCGAAATAGGCCGGGCCATGGCTGTGGTCGTGTCTGTGCCGCTGGTGCCCCTGACCGGCTTAGACGGAGAGGAGACGATGGGGGTTGTATGGGGAGGATTTAGCCACTTTCCAAACAAAGTCCTGACCTTTGGATATTCAATTCAAAATTAGAGTGGCATGTGGCGAGAACAATATGCAATCCTAAGGTGTCGATTCGCCCCTTCGGGTGTTCAATTTGGCCTTTCGGCTGTGACATTTTTTGAGCAGACCTTCATGTCAGATATTGTTCCCCTTCCCGAACCACTTCAAGAAGCAATAATCAAATATGAGTCTTGGATAAATGAAGAGTTAAAAAACACACAAAATGTAAACAAAATAACCCAACCGATATGTCATTACACAAATTCAAATGGTCTGAAAGGGATAATGGATAATAACGAAATTTGGTTTACTGATATTCGACACCTAAATGATCCTAGTGAATTTTTATTTGGATGTGATTTATTAAAAATTTAGATAAAAAATTATATTAAATTAGCAAAAGATGAAAATTTGATCGGATTTATGAATTTTTCATTGGAGAATTTAAATGTTGCTTCGAACGATATTTTTTTTCCGTATGTGAGTTGTTTCAGTAAATTACAAGATGATTTGAACCAATGGCGTGCATATGGGGATGATGGGAGAGGATTTTGTATCGTTTTTTCTGAAAAATTCTTCGAAGATTCATATTCAGAAAATCAGTCTATGGATGATGAATATTTGATAAATTACGTATTACCTGCCAATTATGACCAGTATAATTCAGCGGAATATTATAAAACTACTATAAATAAAGCTGCGTCGATAATTATAGAATTGATAAATAAGAACCCAAATATTTTTGGCGACCAATCTTCAATGTACATGTTCGGATTGAGAATGTCTTCTTTGATGATTTTATCAACAATATGGCATGCAATTATTAATAAGCACCCAGCTTATTGCGCTGAAAGTGAAGTGCGTCAAATAATAATCGAAAATAAAGATGGTGCAAAAAAACACATCAAAACAAGGACGCGAGGCCAAGAAATTATCCCTTACATTTCTGCGGATCGTCCT
>Ga0304730_1003088_pt1 | contig 11425 bp, 18 predicted proteins | sample M_130628_MF_Meta_FD_190474 | JGI IMG/M metagenome (GOLD analysis project Ga0304730, IMG submission 190474) | Freshwater microbial communities from Lake Montjoie, Canada to study carbon cycling - M_130628_MF_MetaG (v2) (version 2) | ecosystem: Environmental > Aquatic > Freshwater > Lake | place...
GTCAGTAGTGGAGTACGGCAACGATGACTCTTTGCAAGAGTTTTTGTTTGAGAACGGCTTACAACACAAGTTATTCCAAGAAACATTCATGGATGGTGGCATAACTGTGCCAATTTTCCCGTTAACAGACGCAAATACAGCCAATTTAGATGACTGGTTACTCGCCCATCAGGTCGAACATCAAGCCTTTTCTAGCCTCTTAGGATTGAATAATCCATTCAATATGTTGGATGTGGACTTCAATAATGAGTCAGATTTCTATGACTGGTTAGCTAGTCATTTGTACATCCACGAACAGATTGCTGCGTCCCTTAACTTGAGTTCTTGACCATGAATAATCTTCCCCCTCCCCAAAAAAAATCAGGTTTTTCGGATTCTGAGGTGATGAGCCAAGTCAAGAAGGAGCGTGGCGATTCTCCCAAGATGTCTACCCTAGACATACTAACTAAGAGCGCTGGTGGTCAGATAGACCCTGCTCGGTTTGAGGCGGTGCTGTCTGAGACTGTTAGAAGAAACCCCAAGGTCAGAGTTATTAGAGCAAATAACTCTTTGTTCATCATCCACAACGATGGGCAAGGCGGTGCTGACGTAATCATGGAAACTGCTGATAAGCCAAAAGAATTGGTTGATAGCATCAAACAGTTTCTCCAAGCTATGAAAGTAGCAAAGTTTAAATCTCTTAGGTTTGATGTTGATAACCCTGACATTATTAGAGTTATAAAAATGAGTGGTAATGAACCTAAATTGAGTGGCGTTGGTAGTCAGCAAATGTCTGCTGTAGTGGAGCTATAAATGACAAATTACGTTAAAAGCAGAACAACTCCTGTTCAATCTGCAATTTCTAGCGTTAACACAACTGTTGACAAAATAGCCCGTAATCCTTTGCCGGTTGTTGAAGTAATAGTATTAACGGCTGTTCTTGGTCCTTCTGGTTTGGGACTTTCTGCGGCGGCGGCTGCTCCTGCGGCGGCGGCTGCAACAACTTATCTAAATGGTGGTTCTACAGAAGATGCAGCAAAATCAGCTGCTATTTCCTATGGTTCTTACCAAGTGGCTGAAGCCTATGCTCCCGGAGCGCAAAAACCTGACAACATTGATGTAGGTGGCGGTTTCAATCCTGCTACTGGTGCTGGTGACCCAGTAACGGCTTCTGCTGCGGCTGCTGCCCCAACTGCCACAGAAAAGGCTGGAGTTAAGGGAGCAACGTCAGGAGCGCTTAGAGCAATTGACAAAAAAGGTTCTGCTGAAGAAATTGTGTCTGGCGGTATTGTTGGCGGTGCTGCTGGTTATGGTGGCGCGGCTGCTAGTGAGTACGCTGGTTTTGAGCCGGGTTCTGTTGGGGCAGGATTAACACAAGCTGTTGTTGGTCAATCTATTTCTAACTATCTTAATCCCACAAGGTCTGCTCAGACTGCTGGCGGTGGCGCAACTCCTTCTCCAACAACAAGCGTAGCAACTACTGGGGCTGGACAAGCACCGGGTTCTCAAGCATTGTCTCAAGCACTAAGAATTGGTGACCCCGGTGCGCCAATATTTGGTGGTGACAAAGAAGAAGGTAAAAAGTCTGGTTGGAACGTGGAATCCTTACGATACATGGGTCAGGAGAGTTAAATGAAAAAGATTGCAAAACTGCTTAAAGCAGACCTCAACGGTACTAGCGACTTAGCGTCTATTGCTGCTATGTTGACAAGCAAAGGTCGAGGAAACGATACTCTTCTTGCTCACATTACCCCTAGAGAAGCTGAAATCTTGAAGGCTGCTGGTGGCTCTGGCACGACTAACCCTGAGACTGGCTTGCTAGAGTTCTATGAGGGTGAAACTTTTTCCGGATACGATGCTGGAGGCGGTGGAACTACTGATGAATATGGATTATCTGGAACTGGTGGCGCAGTTCCCGCACAAACACCATCATTTGACCCGTTATACCCTGAAGGAATAGCTGCTGGAGAGTCTTCTACAACAACATTCCCTGCTAGAGGTCAATCCTATGGTGGAACACCCAATACCATAGCTGAAACACAAGCCGCAGAAGACTTGGCAGGAGGTCAATACGCTGGTGCTGTCCCCGCAGGACAAACAATTACGGCTGGTCCTTTGACTGGTCAGACTGTTTATGCGCCTAGTCAATTAAGCCCAATGGACTTAAATAGAATTTCTGTTGGGCAAACGCCTGAACAACAATTCAAACCAACTGGCACTCTCCCTGCCCCAGAAAAATCGTTTTATGACAAACTTAGCAGTCAAGACATGATTCGCCTTGGACTTGCTGGTGGTCTAGGAATCTATGGCGCTACGCAAGCCAAGAGGGGCGCACAGCAATCGCAACAAGCAGCCGCAGAACAAAAGGCTATTGGCGCACCTTACCAAGCTAAAGGCAAAGAGTTGATTCGTGCCGCAGAGACAGGCGAATTAACTCCAACAGGACAACAGTCATTACAAGCCCTACAAGCTCGTTTAGCACAGGGCGCAGAGTCTCGCGGTGGTGTAGGCGCTGCACAGGCGGCGGCACAGGCTGAAGCCTACCGTCAACAGTTGTTGTCTCAACAGTACAACCTCGGATTACAAGTTAGTAATATTGGTGACCAAATTGCTTTGGGAGCTATTAAAACTGGCTTACAGGCTGACCAAGCATTGAACCAAGCAAGTACAAACTTCTACACTAACTTGGCTGCAATTGGCGCTGGCATACCAATTCGAGACACTAGAGACACAAGGAATACGTAATGGCTAATGAAACACCTGACATTGTTCCTGAGTTGGCTGAACTTAGAAAGCCACCAAAGGCTTTTACTGTTCCACCCGTGCCTCAAATTGCTGGTTTGCAGACGCAAATGGGGAAAGGTGTGCCGGGAATTCCCGAAGATTACGCTGCCGCACGGGTTAAGTTCAAAAAACCTACGGATGTTTCTACCGAACAAGCCAGATTGTTGCAAGAGCAGGGCAAGTTAGAACAAGATATTGGCTTGGCTCAACAAGCTGTCAAACAATACGAGGCTGATGCGGCAGTTGATATTGCTAGACAGCAACGCGAGCAAGCCCAGAGAGTAGAAACAAATTTAGAGGCTGTACGCGCCAAGTTGCCTTACAAAGAGTTTCACCCCACCAAAGACAATATTGAGTCTTTGTCTACTCTTTTTGGTTTGATTGGCGTTATTGGCGCTGCTTTGGGCGGTGCTGGCAAGATGTCTGCAACCACATCATTAAACGCTATGGGTGGAATGATGAAAGGTTGGCAACAAGGTCGTGCTGACTTGTGGAAAAAGGAAAAAGACGAGTTTGACAAGGGTATGCAACAAGTTAAGGCAGTCTTAGAGGATGCTTACAAGGATGCTGACCGTGCCATGAAGACGCTTGCCACCAACCGTCAGGAAGCAGAAGCCTTGGCTAATCAATCGGCAGCCAAGCTAGGCGGTCAAGTTGGTAAACAGATTCTTGCCGTGCAAGGCGTTCAGCGTTATTTTCAATACCTTGATGGTGTTAAGAAAGATTTAACTCATGCTGAAGATATGGCGTTTAAGCGTGAAGAAGCCAGACAAAGAGAAGCAGCCGCAGAAAGACGGCACAGAGAAAATTTGGCTTCAAGAGAAAAAATTGCATCTATGAGAAGCGTAGGTTCAAAGTCTGCCAATAGCGAAAGATTTGCTGGCAATGTCTACCGTTCTGCAAATGAAGTTTTGCGTTCTTTAGAACTAATTGAGCAAATTGGCATAAATACAGGAAGTGGTGCGCTTGGTCAAGTTGTTGGTAAAGGTTCTATACCATCAGAAGTTCAGCGATATATTGGTCAGTCTTTTACAGAAGAGCAAGAAAGAAACTACAACACCGCTATGTCTGGCGTTGCGCTAGAAATGGCTTTTGTTTTAAATGGTGGATACAAGCCTGACGTTGCTATACAACAAAAACTAGAGAATTATTTGTCTGTTGGACCAAATGACACTCGCGGAAGTGCAGCCTATAAATTTGCAGACACGGTGGCAAAACTAAAAGCAGCAATTGAAACTACGCCATCATTTAACGAGACACAAAAAGAAACAAAACAAAAATTACTTGAGAAATTTGAAAACTATGCAACTCCAGAGGTTGTATATACAAGGGCGTATGGAGTACAACCAAGAAGTGAACCTATATTGCAAAATCAACAAAATTATCCAAGACCACAAACAAAGGCTGATTTTGATGCTTTGCCACCAGACGCTTTGTATATAGACCCAGATGACTATAAGTTGTACAGAAAACCAAGGAAATAGATATGGGAAGATTTTCTGGTGAACCAGTAGAGCAAAATCAAGCGCAAACGCAAACTTCTACCTCGCGTTTTGGTGGCGTGGCGGCTGATGAGCCTTCAACCCCAAAAGAAGAGCCAAGCAGAAAAACCATGACTCCTATGCAGCGTATGGGAGAGGTTGGCAAAAGTGCATTAGGCGGTTTTGTACTTGGGGGAATTGCTCCAGAGGCAACAATGCTTGCTGGCAAAGGTATGCAGTTATATGCGCCTACAAGAATTCCCGGTGTTATGGTTGAACAAGCCGGTCGAGGAATGAGGTCTGCTCGTGGCGCAGAAATGGGAATGGGCACTATTGGTGGAATGACGAGCGAAATTGCTGGTCAACAGGCAGAGGTTCGTGGCGCTTCTCCCCCCGTAGTTTTTGCAGCAGAACTAGCGGGTGGCATTGTTGGTCCTGAATTTGTCAAGACCATTACTAGTGGTGTCAAATATTTAGGAAGAAAGTTGTTAGGTCTTGAGCCTGTTACTGCAATGAAGACTGTTGCAGATGACCTTGGTTTGGATGTTAAAACTCTTTCTCCTTCGCAAAAAGAATTCATAAAAAAACAAATACAGGATTTGCGTGGCGCTCCACCAGGAGGTCAGGCGCAAGAAACCATATACGATGTTCTGAAAGCTGGTTCAAAAGAAATTACAGATGAAGCGGAAGGCAGAGCGCTTTTAGCCAAATATCGTGGTGAACAGGCAATGACTGAAGCCGAAAGACGCGCAGAAAAAATGCGTCTGGCTGAGAAAAAGACTACTGATATTGGTGCTGCCGCATCTGAAGAGGCTAGAGCAGCTCGGTCAAAAATTGGTAGTGAGAGAGAAGCATCAGACGTTGGTCGCTCTTTGAGAGACAAAATTATGTCTGTGTTTGGCGCGCAAACAGAATCTAGGTCTGCTGAGTATTTGGCGCAAAAGAAGATTAGAGATGACATAGTTAACCAGAAAGAAGCTGCTGGTCAACTTGTTAATGCAACTCAAGAATACAAAGATTTAGTTCAAAACTTGAAAGACAAGTTGCTTATTGGGGCAGCCGCGCAAACACAAAAGACCGCGCCTGTTACTGAGAAGGGTGTGCTTGACGCTTATAGAAACATTTACGATGCTGTCTCCTCTCGTAAGGTTGCAGTAGCTTTTGATAAAAAGGGAAAACCTACGGCATTTAAGACTTTTCCAACCTCATTTGAAGCGCTAGACGATGTACGCAGACGCTTGGGAGATGTTGCATTTGGCAAAGAAGTAGAAGGATATTCAGCCATCGGTGCGGATATTGCCCGTAAATACTACGCTGACATTAGCAACATTCAATCCAAATTTGCTGGTGAGTCCCATGATGCTTTGCAAGGCGGGTATGAAGCCGCATCTCGGTTGCTTGATAAATATCGTGCTGCAGCCGGAAAAAAAGCAACAGCACTAGACCGCTTTGACCCAACACGTTTTAAAACAGACGCATCTTCTCTTCCCTCTGATTATTTCAATAGCAAGCAATCGGTAAAAGATTTGTTTGAATTAACAGGCGGTGACTCGGCTCTAGTCACAAAGGCGGCACAAGACTACACGGCTCGGCAATTGCGTGACATGAATAGCAAACAAGTTCGTAATTGGGTCAACAAGAACAATGACTGGTTAACTGCACCAGAACTACCTGGCATCAAACAAAGCGTTGAGTCTTACATTAAGACTTTAGAGCGCGGTGAACGCATTGCTGAAAAGACTGGCAAAGCTGCAAAAACCCTTGCCTCTCGCGAACCTACTGTTTTGAGTCAAGGTGAACGCGCATTAAAGGCGGGAGAAACAGAGGCGAGAGATATTCGTTCTGAAGCAGAAAAGCGGGTCAGAACTATTTTGGGTGACGCAAGCCCTGCCAAGCGCGTCAGAGAGATTATTCTTGGTGGCAAAGAGTCTGAGTGGAAAGAAATTGCTCCAATTTTGTCTCAGTATCGAGAAGGCATAGATTACATATCAGATGCCGTAAAACAAGTTATTGCGCCTGAAGAAGTTGGTGGGTTGATAAAAGTTACCAAGTTCAGGGAAGATGTTGCGCCATTTTTGGAGCGCTCTGGTTTGATGCAAAAACCTCAGATTGACAAGTTAGAGGCAGACATCAGAGCAATTTACAACACGGCTGCTGGAGAAGAAGCAAAACTGACATTGATTCAACGCGCCATTAAAAATTCTCTTATTGGCGTTGCGTCTACACCAGTTGGTGGCGGTGTTGTTGGAACTTATAAATCAGCGCAAGATATGCTTAATAAAAAAGGTTCTATTGAGTCTGCTTCTCCGAGGTTCAGATGAAAAAGCAAAAAGGTATAAACCCTGACCTAGAGAGCGCAATCTCTACGATGCTCAAGGCGGTAATGGCTGACCCTATGGCAAGCATTACAGACAAGACCAAGGTGATTGACCGCGCCCTAAAACTTGAAGCTATCAAGCTCAAGATGTCGGATGATGAGTGGGGCGCAGGATTTAACAATGTTGATGAAGAAGACGAATAGGGTTAGACTATGGTTTTCGTCAATCACAAAGGGGATAAACATGGACGGTATTGCTTTGGTACGCCTAGCGTTAGGGGTCATTACAGACAGGCTCATCACGATTTTGGTTCTAATTTCGACCAGCATCATGTGTGGGTGGACAATGTGGAATCCAACGTGGGAGCGTGTGACCACACTAGCGATATTTACAGTTTTCAGTTATCTTCTGGTAAGAGTCAAAGAAAGGACTTCAAATGAGCAAGCACAGACCACAACAACGGGATAGCAGCCTTAACCAACAAGTTGCTAAATCAGTTCGCCCTCAACTACCCCGTGACGGTAGCGCAGGGATGCAACGCTGGCAGCCCGGTGAATTGCCTACTGGTGGCTATCGTTCAGTCATTGATATGTCTGGCAACAAGTTTCCTACTACTGGTCCTTTAAACACCAAGACTTCATCTACCTCTGGTGGTGGCAAGAAGGTGTACTAATGGCTAATAACATTCCTTTTCAGGCACAGGGAAAGACTACTCGTATCAACGTAACAACTTCCGCTAATACGGTTTCTATCCTCGCTGACAGCCCTTGCAATCAGGTAAGAATCCACAACGGTACGGCTGCCGAGGTGTTTATTCGTCTTGGCACAGGGGCTACAGATGATGCAGTAATCCCTACGGCTGGAACTCCTGCTTATGGACTTGTTTTGCACAACAACCAAACAATTATTGTGACTGCTCCAAAGCAAGCCACTAACGTAGCGTCTTTGTATGTCTCTGCAATTGCTGCTACTGGCACAGGAATTGTTTATGTTACGCCCGGTGAAGGTATGATTTAAGAGGCAAACATGAGCGAAGAAAAAATACAGTCTATGGAAGCAAAAAACCAACTGATTGAAAAGATTACTTTTGCACTTCTTCCGCTTTTGTTTTCTTGCGTTGTCTATCTGATGAGTGCCTTGTCTAATTTGGCGCATGAGGTAACCATCCTAAACAGCAAGATTAGTTTGGTGGTGACATCCGACAACAAGCAAGCTAGTAATACTGGCGCTGAGTTAGCTCGCGAGAAGTTACGCCAAGATTTAGAAAAAGAAATCCAAAAAAACCGTGATGACATCCACGTCAATCGTATGCATATTGCAGTAATTGACGAAAAGATTAGAGAAAAAAAATGATACCTCTTGGCGCACTTATAGACATTGGTGGGAAGATACTAGACAAGGTATTTCCTGACCCCGCACAGGCAGAGCAAGCCAAACTCAAGTTACTTGAGATGCAGCAAAACGGTGAGTTAGCCAAACTCAATGCAGATGTGTCTGAGCAACATGAGTTGACTGAACGCCTCAAAGCAGACATGGGTAGTGACTCTTGGCTGTCCAAGAATATTCGTCCTATGACATTAGTGTTTATCCTAATTACCTACACAACCTTTGCAATGATGTCTGCATGGGATATTGAGGTCAATAACAACTATGTAGAGTTGCTTGGTCAATGGGGAATGTTGATTATGTCGTTTTACTTTGGTGGTAGAACGCTAGAGAAAATCATGGACATGAGGGCTAAGAAATGATATATGTGGCAGTATTGTTTATGTGCTTAAACAATGGTTGCCATGTAATATCTTCTGAGATGATTTACAAGAATAAAGAAGTTTGCAAAACGGTAATTGACCAAGAAGAAAAAAGACACAAAGCCAAGTTTGATGTTTTTGAAGCCCGTTGCATTGGAATAAAAAATGAACTTATCTGAACATTTCAGTCTTGATGAGGCAACGTATAGCGAGACAGCTATTCGGATGCACATTAATAATCAGCCAGACGAGAGACAGTTAGAGAACATGAAGTCGGCTGCCCAGCAATTGGAGGCAGTCCGCAATGTCACAGGCGCTCTTCGTGTTAATTCTTGGCTACGCTTGCCTGATGTCAACGTGGCTGTTGGCGGTTCTAAGGTATCCAGCCACATGGATGGTTGGGCTATTGACTGCTCTTCTTCTGCTCACACTCCTTACGAAGTATGTCAGCTTGTTCTAGGCGCTGGCATCAAATTTGACCAGCTCATACATGAATACGGTCGGTGGATGCACCTTTCCTTTGCCCCTGAAATGCGCCAGCAAGCATTGACAATCTACAAGCCTGAAGGAAAATACAAGATAGGTATACTGACAGAGGAGCAATACCATGCCAGCTAAAAAAGGTCTGTACTACAACATCAACAAACGTAGGAAGGCGGGTCTTCCTGCTAAGAAGCCCGGTCAAAAGGGCTACCCTACTGCGGCAGCATTTAAGCGTTCTGCAAAGACCGCTAAGAGAAAGTCCAAACGCTAATGACTAGAAAAACTAATCTCTCTGTCGGCAGAGGCGAGAAGCTATCTGTCAAGGCTGGTGGTGGCTTGACTGCTAAAGGTCGGGCTAAGTACAACAAAGCTACCGGCAGCAAGCTCAAAGCACCAACTAAGTCAGGACCTCGCCACAAGTCTTTCTGCGCCCGTTCTAAGAACTGGAAAGGCGAGAGAGGCAAGGCAGCTAGGAAGCGGTGGGGTTGTCGCTAAAGTGAGCGATAGCCTTCTGAGCAAAGGATTCTGTTTGCTTGGCTAGGTTAAAACTTTGAAGCATAGAGATATATTCACCCCTCTTTTCCTCATAGTCTGGTGGTATGTGAATGGTGTTATCCACAATAGAGGCAAAGGGATGCTCTAGTTCTTCAGCCTTGTAAGGGTGAAACAACAAGGGAACTACGATAGCCCCACAGATGGTTGCCTCTGCATTTACTTTAGAGTAACAATCGTAAGAGAAGAGAAACCTGGTCTGTCTTAGTAAATCAGCATAGCCCTCTTTTTCTGCTGGCGCTGTTCTGGTTATCTCTATCGTCCCATCAACCACTTTGCATTGGTCTGAGTACATACTGCCCTTTCCAATATAAGTGCAGTCTAGCTTTCTATTGAGAGTTAATTTGTTGCCAAAATAACAATGAGGACTAATGTCTTCATACCTAACAATGGAGTGAGGATTGTTGTAATAGAGTTTATTAAAGGCAATGATGAAGTCATTGGGAGAGGCATTGACCTTGTTGCCATAAGCCATGCCTTCCCTGTTTAGGTAGTACCGCACCACATTTTTAGCCTTGAGAGGGTTGCCATCAACCACTTCAGGATAGATAACTATGGTGTCATCAGGGATAGTTATAGGCTTGTCAAACGGCATGATTTCAGCGTCATAGCCCAAGCCTTTTAACTCATCCCTCAAGGTGTAGAGCATCACAATCCCCGCAGACTTGTCGCTATACGGGGGTGCGGTAACTACAAACCTCATATTATTGGTGGCAATATCTTTTTGCTGCTAGGCTCTCTAAAAAGCCAATACTGAATCTTGTCATCTATCCAGTCACCTACTCTGTCAATAGAGTATTTTCTTTGGTGGTAATCATGGCATTGTGATGCCCCATGAAAATATCCTCTTCTGTAAGAATCTTCAAGGGCTTCTAACACTTGTGGTGTTAGCCATGCCAGACTTTCTTTATCAAAGGGAACTTTTTTCCAAATGACTTCTTTTTCCATTACATCTTTCCTTTCATGGTGTTTTAAGTAATTGACCTTCAAACGCATAAGTGCCTACATGGGCTAGGTCTACCCAAGGCGCTGCCCAAACTTTGAAGCCATGCTCTCTAGCCTTCTTACAGAAATAGTAGTCCTCAGAGAGTAAGAGTCCTGATTCCTCTTCTATGCAAGTAGCAAAGAACTCATTGACTTTCTCACCGTTCTGCGGGTTCTGAATATCCATAACATTGTTGAGGTATGTAGGTAGTTTCCCTACTAGACCCTCATAGACCTCGCGCTTGATGAGCATGAAGCCTGTACCGCCATTCCATATCTCTAGAGGTTCACCGATTGGAACTGTGACTGTTTCCTCGTAGTTCACAAGGTTTACAACAAAGTTGCCTGTATGGTGTTTTAGCTGGTCATCAGGTACACCAGCGTCCATAGCGGTGCGTACTGTTTTCCAATTGATTTCCTTCTTGGGATAGATGCCGCAGATGATGTCCTTGTCGGCAGCAATCATTGGCAAGATGTGTTCTGGCTGGAAGCGTATATCTGAGTCAATGAACAGCATATGAGTGCATTTAGACTTCAGGAAGGCGTTAGCCAATAGGTTGCGTCCACGTTGAATGAGAGACTCATTAAAGAGGAATGAGAACGTCAGGTCTAGGTTGCTATTCATAGCCAGCTTCTGAAGCTGTAAGCAGCCTTGCGTGAAGAAGCCAAAGCATTGACCACCGTACATTGGTGTCGCTACAAAGATGTGGTTCTTCTCTGGCGGTATCTCTACTGTGCCGATTGATGGGATGTCGATTGTTTCCATGTGTGTCCTGTTGGGTTAATAAGTGGGGCTACCTGAAACGCTGCCCCGTCACGTTCCTAACTGTCCTCGCGGGACTCGCCTTCAGGATGGCGGGGGGTCATCTCTTCTATGACAACATGAAGCAGACCACCTTTGATTTGCTCTCCTCGAATCATCTCAATATGGTCAACTTGGAAGTCGTTGTCAAACACTCCAGCGTGTTCTAGTGCATCAAGTACCGCTTTGATACGGTTGTCGATGTCTATTTTTCTTTTGTCTCTAGGACGCAGAATTAGTGTTAGTTTCAATTTTTTGTCCCCAAACTTAGGAATGTTGTTCTCAATTACAAAT
>Ga0304730_1003092_pt1 | contig 11416 bp, 8 predicted proteins | sample M_130628_MF_Meta_FD_190474 | JGI IMG/M metagenome (GOLD analysis project Ga0304730, IMG submission 190474) | Freshwater microbial communities from Lake Montjoie, Canada to study carbon cycling - M_130628_MF_MetaG (v2) (version 2) | ecosystem: Environmental > Aquatic > Freshwater > Lake | place...
AGAGCCTGTTTAAAAATGATAGAGGAATAATATTATAGGCCTGAAAACCGATTGGAATTAGTCTTTTTGTTGTGACGAAACTTCAAAAAAATGTATCCAACCGATTTATCAGAAACCCAGTGGCAATTTATTAAAAAGACGTTACAACTAGAGGAAAGAAAACGAAAACATAGTTTGCGAAGCATTTGGAACGCGATTAACTACTTGGTAAAAACAGGTTGCCAGTGGCGAATGTTACCGAAAAGCTACGCCAAATGGCAATTAGTCTATTACTATTACAAAAAATGGGGAGACAATGAGCATTTTGACCTTTTATTAGCGAAGATTAGAGAGCATATACGAATTAAAAAAGGTCAAAATAGAGAAGCAAGCCTAGGTATCATTGATTCTCAAAGTGTGCGTTGGGGGAATAATCGATCGCTGAATGGTTATGATGGTAATAAAAAAGTAAAAGGGATAAAACGTCATGTCGTCGTGGATACAAATGGCTTTTTGATAGCTGTTATGGTGAGCGTTGCCAACATCCACGATAGTAAGGCTGTCCTATTGTTCATGCGAGTACTAAAATCTCTTTTAAGCAACATCAAAGTTATTATTGCAGATGGGGGCTACAGAGGAGAGATTATTGAGCAAGTGAAAAATAAGTTTGGCTATATCATTCAAGTAATTATGCGTCCTGATAGAAAAAATGTGACTTTTGAACCTGTTAATAAAAGATGGATCGTTGAAAGAACTTTTGCTTGGTTTGATAATGATAGAAGACTCTGCAGAAACTATGAGCTTTTGATCGATTCTGCAGAATATATGACCAAACTGTCCGCTATAAAATTATTGTTGAATAAAATTTAAACAGGCTCTAAATGCTGTTTCTTCTATAGACGAGGCTAATCTGATGATAGGATAGACTATATGATTTATCCAATACATCAGAGTAGATATTGTCGAGTGCAATAGATCTATCATTCGATCCAGGTATTTCAAGACGACTGTTATTCCTAACTTGCCACGAGAAACCTATTTCTTTCTCATGTTGTACATCTGTAAAAACACGAAACATAAGTAAATAGGCATTGACATTCGAGCTAGTAACTGAATTTTTTGTTGAATTGTCTACTGAGCCATTAGCCGAAATTGTTGGAAAAAAGAAATTAAACGCAAATTGATAACTAGAATCCGCATGAAAAGCTTTTTGTGAAGGATTTTCAAATGCATCATAAAGCGTTCTGGTATTATACAACATGTATTGCTGAGCGAAGCTACGGCCTAACATCATCAGAATCAATGATACCGAAAGGACTATTTTTTTCACTTATCTTCTATTTAAATGAATAGCAGATTAATTTATCAAAAATTCAACCAGTAAATATAAGGCCCGCACTGTGAATTTTTGCTCGAAAACACATAAAACAAAAAGAACGCCCATTTCTCTCAAACAGCTTCATGCCCATTTTTCTTTTTTTACCAAACCCCGTATTTTCGTATTTTTGTGCGCGATGAGTTATCACCTACAAGTATCTATTGATCCTAATTCTGGTTTTTGTTTTGGAGTTGTTTACGCCATTGACATGGCCGAAGAAATACTAGCTACAGAAGGCTACTTGTATTGTTTAGGCGACATTGTGCACAATGATGAAGAAGTAGAACGTCTTAAAAACAAAGGACTTCGCATTATATCCAATGACGATTTAAAAAATCTAAAAGGCGAAAAAGTACTCATACGTGCACATGGCGAAGCACCCGAAACCTATAAAATAGCCCTTCAAAATGATATTACACTAATTGATGCTTCCTGCCCTGTTGTTTTGAAACTTCAAAATCGCATCAAAAATTCGTACGACAATCAGGATAAGATTTTAATTTTTGGCAAACATGGCCACGCAGAAGTAATTGGCTTGCAAGGACAAACCAACAACCATGCGCTTGTTTTTCAGGATATAGCCGAACTGGATGGCGTCGATCTTCCCCAAGAGATTACCCTTTACAGTCAAACAACCAAAAGCGCTGACAAATTTTATCAGATAAAAGATGAATTAATTAATCGCGGATATACGCTAAAAGCGAATGATACCATTTGTCGTCAAGTCTCCAATCGAAATGAGGAGCTTCAGCATTTTGTAAAAAACTTCGACCGTATCATATTCGTATCCGGAAAAAAATCATCCAACGGAAAGGTTCTTTATGAAGTATGTCGCCAACATAATCCAAATACATATTTCATCTCCCATTCCGAAGAACTCGAACCAAACCTGTTCCAACCGAACGACCGAGTGGGTATCTGTGGTGCTACATCTACCCCCATGTGGTTAATGAAGGAAGTGAAAGAAAAGCTGGAGCTTTTTTAGCTATTATTGACACGCATTGCAGTTTCTTTATCCTAAGAAAAAACCATATGAAACAATCCTTATTCATTTTTTTTAGCTTTCTGGCAATTCATGTTACATGGGCCCAAACACCCTCAAAGATACCGACTGGTATTATTCGAGGTAAACTAAGCGATGCATTAACCAACCAAAATCTGTCGAACGTTCGTATACGCATAGAAGGTTCCAATCGAGAAGCAGCAACAGATAGCATTGGAAATTATATTTTCAATAAGCTAAGCCCAGGCACATACAATGTTCGGTTTTCGCACATAGGCTATAGAAGCCGAACTATTTTTGATGTTCAAGTAGATAGTCGTCCAACGATGTTGGATGTGACCATGGAAAGCCTGATGGACACGATCAAAGAAGTAAGAATTTATGCACCAGTATTTGTAAAGCCGATGGAAAGTCCCGTTTCATTGCAAACGATTGGAGCGACAGAAATAAAACGTAATCCTGGAGGCAATCGAGATATCTCCAAAGTCATTCAATCTTTTCCAGGAGTGGCAACGTCAGTCAGTTTTAGAAATGACATCATCATACGTGGAGGAGCACCTAACGAAAATCGTTTTTATATCGATGGGGTAGAAATACCCAACATCAATCACTTCGTCACGCAGGGTGCATCTGGAGGGCCTGTTGGCCTGATTAATGTTGATTTTATTCGTGAAGTAGATTTTTACTCAAGCGCGTTTCCTGCTAACCGAGGAAACACATTAAGTTCTGTCCTTGAATTCAAACAAAAAGATGGACGGGATGATCGTTTTGTCACTTCGATCACGGCTGGCTCTAGCGATCTAGCAGCAGCAACAGAAGGCCCTCTATGGAAAAGAACTACGATGATGGCGTCCTACCGTTACTCGTATTTACAGGGCTTATTCAAGCTGCTTGATTTACCATTTTTACCATCTTACCAGGATTTTCAATTTAAACTAAAAACAAAGTATAACACTAAAAATGAGCTCACCATACTGGGATTAGGTGCATGGGATGATTTCCAGCTCAATTTCAATGCCAGTCCAACTAACTTGAACACCTACATCATCAATAACATCCCAATAAACAATCAACACAATTATACCCTAGGAGCTAATTATAAAAATTATCGTGACAAAGGCTATTCAACCCTGGTGCTAAGCACCAACTACTTATACAATACGTCCTATAAATATGAAAACAATAACCCCGAAAAACGTAAAACCCTAGACTACGCTTCCCGAGAAATTGAATACAAACTTCGTTTTGAAAATACCAGCAGAGAAGGGGCGTATAAAATCAATTACGGTGCTGGAGTAGAGTCGGCTCAATACATGATCAATACACTCAACATACTTCCTTTTAGCGGAACAACCCTATACACATCTGATGTCAACTTTATAAAATATAGCTTATTTACACAGTTAAGCAGGGGTTTTGCAGATGAAAAACTCAATACTTCAATTGGATTAAGAGCCGATGCCAATACCTACTCAAGCACAATGAATAATTTGGCAAAAACAATTTCTCCTCGTTTCTCAGCTTCCTATAGTTTCAACAAAAGATTTAGTTTAAACTTTAACACTGGCATTTATTACCAAGTACCTAGCTATACCCTTTTAGGTTATAGACAAAATACGGGGGGACCTCTGCTCAATCAACAAGTAGATTACATCCGTTCCAACCATATAGTATTCGGCTTGGAGTACAACACGCCCAAGAACACACGCTTTACAGCCGAAGGGTTTTATAAAATGTACAGCCAATACCCTATTATACGCATTTTAGGTAATGATGTCCCCTTAGCCAATTTAGGAGCAGATTACGGAGTGGTAGGCAATAACCTGGTCACTGGAACCTCCCAGGGCAGAAGTTATGGAGTGGAATTCTTGGCACAACAAAGGTTAAAAAATGGTTTTTATGGACTTCTAGCAGTCACCCTATTTAAAAGTGAATTTCAGGACAAGAACCAAAATTATGTACCATCGTCTTGGAACAGTCGCTATATCGTAAGCATGACTGGAGGTAAAGTGTTACCTAAAAATTGGGAACTCGGCCTCAAATTTCGATTAACGGGAGGAAGCCCTTATACGCCCTATGATTTAACAGCATCTTCTTTAAAATCAAATTATGCCATTTATCCAAAAGGCATTTCTGATTTTAACAAACTCAATCAAGATAGACTAGCTAATTTTTATCAGTTAGATATGCGGGTAGATAAAAAATATCTCTTCCGTAACTTCAGTCTGAACCTGTATCTAGACATTCAAAATCTGACCTCTAGGCAATACGAGTTACAACCCGTATTAATATTGGATCTTGCAGCAGACGGCACTACTCAAAACTCTACCAATGACCCCAATAGCTTCAAAACTAAATTAATAGACAATCTAAGTGGAAATATTGTGCCGACGATAGGTGCAATTATTGCGTTTTAATATGAATAAAAAAGGTGTTTTACTAGTAAATTTAGGTACCCCAGATAGCCCATCAACGGCAGATGTTCGAAAATACTTAAACGAATTTTTAATGGATGAACGAGTAATCGATGTCAACTTGATTGCACGTGCTTTATTGGTCAAAGGGCTGATTGTTCCTTTTAGGGCTCCAAAATCAGCAAAGCTATATCAAGCCATCTGGTCTGATCAAACAGGATCGCCATTGAAACATTACAGTATCATTCAAGCCGATTTACTTCAAAAATGTTTGGGAGAAGATTACCATGTTGAACTGGCCATGCGTTATCAAAGCCCATCCATCGACGCAGCATTAAAAAAGCTAAAAGATGCACAAGTCAGCAGCATTAAAGTTTTACCATTATTTCCTCAATATGCATCGGCTAGTACTGGTTCTGTTTTAGAAAAAGTAATGAGCCTAGTAAGCAAATGGCAAACCATCCCTAACCTGTCATTTGTCAATTCTTTTCATAACAATGAACTAATGATCGAAACTTTTGTGGAAAATGCACTAAAGCATCAACCCGACACCTATGATCATATCCTATTTAGTTTTCATGGATTACCTGAAAGTCAGTTAAAAAGTGGAGATCATTCAAAAAAGCACTGTCTCAAAACAAAAGACTGCTGCAGTACGCTAACCACTAGCAATCAGTTTTGTTATGCTGCTCAATGCCACGACACCGCTCGGTTAATCACAAAAAAAATGGGGCTACATGAAGATAAATACACCGTTTGTTTCCAATCCCGTCTAGGAACAGATCCTTGGGTGAAACCTTATACCAGCGAAGTGATTAAAGCCCTCGCGAACAAGGGAACTAAACGCTTACTGGTTTTATGCCCAGCTTTTGTAGCCGATTGCCTAGAAACTGTTTATGAAGTAAGTGTTGAGTATGGCGATGAATTTAAAGCTTTAGGGGGTAAGCATATTCAATTAGTAGAAAGTTTGAATGATCATCCCAAATGGATAGCAGCACTGGAAAGATTGGTGAAAGGATGATTTTTTTGAGGCCATTCTCTTAAAAATTCGATTAGAGGATTAAGATTTCGCTGTAGCAAGGGGTACCTCATGCCAGATAGGTGTAGTCATTTGATTTGCTGTAAATGTGAGGTACTTGAAACTCCATCCAATTATTGATTTAGTATCTCTATATCCGAAAATAAGCATTCGATCAACATCGATACCCCCTTGGAAATATGAAAGAATTTGAGAATCGTCTGACCCAAATCCAGATGCTGCACTGTTTGTAAGATTACTGGAAGATATTGCACGATATAAAGTTGGTTTTTGCATTCCTGCACTTTTTCTTCCTGAAAGCTCTACTTCAGTTCTGACTTGACTTCTTCTAAACAGTGGTACCATATTGTTGCCACCTGCTTTTGCCCAATGTGCAACATGCGCTATATACTCATTGGTGATCACAAAACGACATCCTGAAAACTCAGAAGTCATAAAATAATCACATCCTGAACTATTTAAATCTGTTAACATGACCTTGGTAATACTTTGATTGTTCCATGGCAGCCAGAATACAGTGCCCAGCCCTAAATCTACAGCACCCTGTATCTGAGGCAACACTTTATTACCTGGAACAAGTGTTACCTGGCCCTTGTAAAACATAGCACGAACAGTTCCTTTGTAAGACTGACTGCTCTGAGCACCAAAAGAAGCACTTAATTGTACTTGAAAAGGACTCACATACTTATCAGGCACTATTTTTAAACCATCCCAAAATTGCATACCCCCACTTTTTTAAAACTACTATGCATCAAAACACTATATTAAATTTAGTAATTTTTAATCAAATTACAATATAAATTGAATCAATTAATACGCATCAAAATTTATTATTTTAGCTCCCGCATTTAATTCCACACCTACCCTCCCATGAATTTAGAATTTAACAAAAACGAAGACGTAAACAAACAATTCGTATTCAAAGTAAAAAATCGATTAGATGCCATTTATAAAGGCGGAGGTCAAAAAGCGTCTGCAAAACAAAAAGAGAAAGGCAAATTATTGGCGCGAGAGCGAATAACATACCTCATCGATCCAGATAAACCTTGGCTAGAAATAGGTGCTTTTGTTGCCGAAGAGATGTATCAAGAACAAGGTGGATGCCCATCGGCAGGAGTGATTACAGGCATTGGATATATTGCAGGCAGACAGTGTATGATTGTAGCCAATGACGCGACCGTAAAAGCGGGCGCTTGGTTCCCCATGACTGCCAAAAAAAATTTGCGTGCACAAGAAATAGCCATGGAAAATCGCTTGCCTATCATTTACCTGGTAGACTCAGCAGGTGTGTATTTGCCCATGCAAGATGAAATTTTCCCCGACAAAGAACATTTTGGACGCATTTTTAGGAACAATGCCCTGATGAGTAGTATGGGTATTGTACAAATTTCGGCTATTATGGGCTCCTGTGTAGCGGGTGGTGCATACCTCCCCATTATGAGCGACGAAGCGATGATTGTGGAAGGTACAGGCTCCGTTTTCTTAGCTGGAAGCTATCTGGTAAAGTCGGCTATCGGCGAAGATGTGGATAATGAAACCCTAGGCGGAGCAAACACACATTGCGAAATATCCGGTGTAACTGATTATAAACATCCCAACGATCAGGCCTGTCTGGACTCTATCAAAAATATCATGAGCATGCTTGGGTCACCTAAAAATGCTGGTTTTGACAGAATAAAATCAGCAATGCCCCAAAAGGATGAACAAGAAATTTATGGTTTACTCCCCGAAAGCAGAGAAAAACCCTACGATATGCTTGACATCATCGAACGCCTAGTAGACAACTCCGATTTCGAAGAGTACAAAAAACTATACGGACAAAGTATCATCTGCGGTTTGGGCCGAATAGATGGCTGGGCTGTTGGAATTGTAGCCAATCAGCGTAAAGTAGTCAAAAGTAAAAAAAGCGAAATGCAGTTTGGTGGGGTCATTTACTCCGACTCTGCCGACAAGGCAACTCGTTTTATCATGAACTGCAATCAGAAAAAAATACCCCTCGTTTTTTTACAAGATGTGACAGGCTTCATGGTCGGCAGTAGATCTGAACAGGGTGGAATTATTAAAGATGGTGCTAAAATGGTGAATGCGGTAGCCAATTCAGTAGTACCCAAATTTACGATTGTGGTTGGCAACTCGTACGGAGCAGGTAATTATGCCATGTGTGGCAAAGCCTATGATCCGCGCTTAATTTTTGCCTGGCCATCCGCCAAGATTGCCGTGATGGGTGGTGCTCAAGCCGCGAAAACATTACTACAAATCCAAGAATCATCACTTAAAGCCAAGGGTGAAGAAATCAACAAAGAGAAAAAAGAAACACTACTCAAAGAAATCACTGACCGCTACAACAGTCAGACAACCCCATTCTACGCAGCATCACGACTTTGGGTGGATGGCATCATCGATCCGCTAGAAACACGAAAAGTGATCTCAATGGGTATTGAAGCAGCTAATCAGTCGCCGATTGAAAAATCGTTTAATGTAGGCATCATACAAACCTAAAATGCATGCCATACACCCCATCCCTATCTTTTCAGATAGGGATGGGGTGTATGGCTTTAAAGCTGTTCCTTCACCTCAATCAAAAATTGCCTTACACGCTGCAATGAATCAATAATTTTTTGATTCTCAGAAACTTCATCTTTATTCGTTTTTAAAAAGGTTTTAGCCCCCTGTATGGTAAATCCTTTTTCTTTGATCAGATTGAAAATAATTTTAAAATTATCCACATCATCGGGTGTAAACAAACGATTTCCCTTTTTGTTTTTCTTCGGCTGGATAATATCAAATTCATGTTCATAAAAACGAATTTGTGAAGCATTGACCCCAAATAAACGGGTTACTTCACCCATAGTGTAGTATAGTTTGTTAATATCACGCTCTTTGTAAGGCATACTTTTTAAAATTTACAAGTAAGTAATCAAGGGACTTTGCGCCCCCATCTTACACCATGTAAAACTATTAAATTGTGTTTACAATCACCAGGTTTGACTAGCCACCTCTCTAACAAAGCGTCTGTCTAAATCTCCAAACAAAGGATTAACTTTGCTGACCTAAATAAAGACAGGGATGACAACGAAAGAAATACGCAAAACTTTTTTAGATTTTTTTGCCAACAAAAAACATCAAATTGTACCATCAGCACCCATCGTAATTAAAAATGATCCAACATTGATGTTTACCAATGCGGGTATGAATCAATTTAAAGATCTTTTTCTGGGGGAAGCACCCATTAAATCCCCCCGAGTAGTGGATACACAACGTTGTCTACGTGTATCTGGCAAACACAACGACTTAGAGGAAGTAGGCATTGATACCTACCACCATACCATGTTCGAAATGCTCGGGAATTGGAGTTTCGGTGACTACTTTAAAGAAGAGGCCATCGCTTGGAGTTGGGAACTCTTAACCGAAGTGTATGGTCTACCGAAAGATCAGCTCTATGTCACTGTTTTTGAGGGGGATGAAAAAGAAGGTTTACCCAAAGATCAGGAGGCCTACGATTTTTGGAAGCGTCATATTGCAGAAGATCGAATACTATTAGGAAACAAAAAAGATAATTTCTGGGAAATGGGTGAAACAGGTCCGTGTGGACCGTGCTCCGAAATCCATGTAGATTGTCGTACTCCAGAAGAGAAAAAGTTGGTGGATGGCAAAACACTGGTGAATGCTGATCATCCGCAAGTAATTGAAATTTGGAACAATGTATTTATCCAATTTAATCGTCTAAAAGATGGTTCGTTGCAAGCTTTGCCCGCCAAACATGTGGATACCGGAATGGGCTTGGAACGTTTGGTACGCGTGTTGCAGAAGAAAGGTTCTAACTATGATACCGACGTATTTCAACCGCTCATCCAATTTATAGCCAAAGAAAGCGGTATTGCTTATCATGATGATGCCAAATCCTCCAAAGAGGATCGTTCTAAAGCTGTTGCCATGCGCGTGATGGCCGACCATATCCGAGCAATCGCTTTTGCTATTGCTGATGGTCAATTGCCCTCCAACAATAAAGCAGGCTATGTGATCCGTCGTATTTTACGTCGGGCGGTACGCTACGGATATACCTTTTTGAATTTCAAAGAACCTTTTTTAAATAAACTAGTGCCCATTTTAGCTGATCAATTCGACGGTGTTTTCACCGAATTGAAAGCACAACAAGATTTTGTTCAGAAAGTGATTTTAGAAGAAGAGCTTTCTTTTTTGAGAACCCTGGCAACGGGCATTCAACGTTTCGAGCGCTATGAGGTCAATAATGGAATTATTGCTGGAGACTTTGCTTTTGAATTGTACGACACCTTTGGTTTCCCCATCGATTTGACCGAATTAATGGCACAGGAAATGGGCCTGACAGTTGATAAAAAAGGATTCGAAATCGAACTTCAACAACAAAAAAATCGTTCCCGTGCAGCAACGACCACCGATACAGGAGACTGGATCATTGTAAATGAAGGTGATGAAGTTGAATTTGTGGGTTATGATGAGCAAATTACCGAATGCCGCATCCTAAAATATAGGAAAGTAAGTGCAAAAGGGAAAGAACAATATCAACTAGTTTTAGACAAAACACCATTTTATGCAGAAAGTGGGGGGCAAGTTGGGGATACAGGACATCTGGTAGGCGATTCCGATTTATCCATTCAACTAACAGACACCAAGAAAGAAAATGGTTTAATCATCCATTATGCAGATACATTGCCGAAAGACTTCAGTATTCCTTTTGCAGCTTTTGTGAATCTGGACAGACGTTCGGCAATCGAAAACAATCACTCGGCAACTCATCTCATGCATGCTGCACTAAAACGCGTTTTGGGTTCGCATGTCAATCAGAAAGGATCGCTGGTAAACGATGAATACTTACGCTTCGACTTTTCGCATTTTGCAAAGGTGACCGATGTAGAATTAGCAGAAGTTGAAACCATCGTCAATAAAAAAATCCGAGAAAATATTTCATTGCAAGAACAACGTCATATCGCTTACCAAAAGGCTATTGATTCGGGGGTGACGGCTTTGTTTGGCGAAAAATATGGCGATTTTGTGCGGGTCATCACTTTTGGTGATGATTTCTCAAAAGAACTTTGTGGTGGTACACACGTAAAGGCAACGGGTGAGATCGGCTATTTCAAAATCATTTCCGAATCGGCCGTAGCAGCCGGCGTTCGACGTATCGAAGCCATCACGGGCGAAAAAGCACAGGAGTACATCACGCACCAGAGTGCATTAGTTGACCAGCTAAAAGACGTACTCAAAAACCCCAAAGATGTATTTGCTTCGGTAGAAAATTTATTGGAAGAGAATACGCGTTTGAGAAAAGAAGTCGAAAAGAACGTACTTGCCAAAACTGCCAACCTCAAATATGACTTGGCAAAACAAGTCACTCAAATCAATGGGATCAATTTTATTGCTCAAAAAGTAGATCTTCCAAGTGCCGAAGCGGTTAAAAATTTGGCTTACTCGGTGAAAGATATCGTCAATAATTTATTTCTGGTCATTGCATCCGACATCGAAAACAAACCAGGTTTAACTGTAATGCTCTCCGAAAATTTAGTAAAAGACCGTAGCCTGAATGCAAGCAATATCGTACGCGAATTGGCCAAAGAAATAAAAGG
>Ga0304730_1003094_pt1 | contig 11406 bp, 10 predicted proteins | sample M_130628_MF_Meta_FD_190474 | JGI IMG/M metagenome (GOLD analysis project Ga0304730, IMG submission 190474) | Freshwater microbial communities from Lake Montjoie, Canada to study carbon cycling - M_130628_MF_MetaG (v2) (version 2) | ecosystem: Environmental > Aquatic > Freshwater > Lake | place...
CATTTAGTGGTGTTGGCCCTTATAAATACTCATTAGATGGTATTAATTTTGTTTCTAGCCCCACACTTTTAAATGTAGCTGCAGGCACTTATACATTGTATGTAAAAGATGCAAATTCTTGCATGAATGATACTGTAATTACCTTGGCAGATGCTATTCCAATCACCATACAATATGCACCAATAGATACGCTTATTTGTTTTCATGATCAAAGTAAATTTACTGTAAATACTACTGGCGGATACCCACCATATAAGTATAATTTAGATAATGCTACATTTAACACCAACAACCAATTTGCAAATGTAACTATAGGTACACACACTTTATATTTAAAAGATAGCATTGGTTGCCTTAGAATTTTTCCAATTGTTGTACCTGGTCCAGACTCTGCATTGCATACCATTACTAGCCAACAAGATGTGGCTTGCTTCCAAACCAATACAGGATTTATTCATACCCAAATTGCAGGAGGATGGCCGCCGTATGTTTGGCAATGGGCAGATGGCAGTGACACACTTACCAGAGATAGTCTAGTGGCAGATGTATATACTTTACAAATTACCGATGCAAAAGGCTGCGAAGTAACTCAGCCTTATCAGGTGATACAAAATCAATGTTGCGAAGCTTATCTGCCATCTATTTTTAGCCCCAATGCAGATAATATCAATGATAAATTTACTATTATACCACGCAGCACCATTAGCGAAGTACAATTTATTATATATGATAGATGGGGTGGCAAAGTATTTAGCACCACCAATTTGCAAGAGGGTTGGGATGGAAACTTAATAGGCAAAGAATTGCCGATGGACACCTACTTTTATACACTAAAATACAAATGCAGTTTTGATGAAAACTATTTTTATTTGAAAGGAGATGTGGTGCTGGTGAGGTAGATTTTTATTTACAATTTACATTAATTTAATAGAAACTTATGGTGTATTACATAGTAGTTGAGCTCCATACGATGTTTCACCATTTGGAAGCGTGTTGAGGATTCTATCTATAAAAAAAAGTGCTAAGCACCATGCTAAAGCATTGGTTTAGGGTTGTAGCTAGTGGATACACAACACAAAACCATAAGGTTACGAAACTTAAGGAGCAAGAGTTAATATAAATGTTAGCCCCCCCCAAAAAAATAAATCCACCCTACCCTCACCATGCATTCTATTATTATTTTACCTTTACCCCAATGAAAAAAAATATTGCTTTACTAGCTGGAGGTTATAGCGGCGAATACGCCATCAGTGTACAAAGTGCCGAAACCATACAATCTAATATAGATGCCGATTTATACAACGTGTACAAAATTATCATCACCAAAGCATCTTGGAAGCATATAGCTACCGATGGTGCAGAATATTTGGTAGATAAAAATGATTTTAGCCTAACGATACAAGGGCAAAAAATTACCTTCGACTGTGTGTTTTTTGGCATCCATGGCACACCTGGCGAAGATGGTAAAATGCAAGGCTACCTGGATATGTTGGGCATTCCCTACACTGGCTGTAATAGCATCGTAAGCGGATTTACTTTCAATAAAATATACTGCAACAAAATAGTAGATAATAGCAATTTGGTAGATGTGGCCAAAAGCATGCACATGTTTAAAGATAGACCACTTACCCCAGATCAAATTCTCAATCAATTAAAACTACCATTGTTTGTAAAACCTGTAGAAGGTGGCAGCAGCCTTGGTACAAACAAAGTAAAAGAACCAGACCAAATGCAAGCTGCACTAGATGCTGCCTTTGCGGTAGACAATCAAATAATGGCAGAAGAATTTGTAGGTGGTAGAGAATTGACTATTGGTGTGTACAAAATAAATGGAGAGGTATTTGCCTTGCCTATTACAGAAGTAATTAGTGGCAATGAGTTTTTTGATTATGAAGCCAAATATTTGGGCAAAAGCACAGAGGTAACTCCTGCGGATATTAGTGGCGATTTAGCCCACAGAATTTCCGATACTGCCAAGCGTATCTACTTATTGCTAAACTGCGCTGGAGTGGTGCGTGTAGACTTTATAGCCGAGTACAACACCGAGAAGTTATACTTTTTAGAAATAAACACCATGCCTGGCCAAAGCGCAGAAAGCATTGTGCCACAGCAGGTGCGCGCAAATGGCGACAATTTAAAGCACTTTTATGGGAAAATTATTGCAGAAGCATTGCGTTAATTTATTCGTAAAAAAGCGTATTTTCGGCAATAAAATTGAATATTTGCAATTCTCTAAGCAATAGAGGTAGCAATTAAAATTAAAAAGGTAATTAGTAGCATTAATGAAGAGTTTATTTCAAAGGAGTTTATTATTCAATTTATTGGTAATGGCATTTACAGCCGCTGCTTTGGTAATGGTGCTTTTGTTTAGCCTTAATACTATTACCAAACATGGTCAAGATGCTAAGGTGCCAGAATTAATGGGTAAAAAACTTGGTGAAGCTATGAAGCAATTAGATGGTTTTGAAGTAAAAATAGATAGCATTTACCTGCCTTACAAAGACCCGATGGAAATTGTAGCGCAAGACCCTAAGGGTGGCGATATGGTAAAAGTGGGTCGTATTATTTACTTAACTGTAAATAAGCAAACACCACCAATGATTAGCATGCCTGCATTAGTAAATATGAGTTTTAGAAACGCGGTACTTACCCTACAAAGTTATCGTTTGATAATGGGTGATACCATTTTTAAGCCAGATATTGCAGCAGGTGCGGTACTTGGGCAATTATTTAATGGCAGACCAATCAACCCTGGTACCCAAATACCTGTAGGTAGTAGAGTAGACTTGGTAGTAGGTGCTGGATTGAGTGATAGCATTATGCCAGTGCCAGATTTGATAGGTAAATCCTATGTAGAAGTACGCAGCTTGCTGGATGCTTCTGGTATTTTGTATAATGTAGTTTGGGATGGCGAAATATCTGATACCAATACTGCTATTATTTACAATCAGCAGCCGGAATCTAAAAACGAATTAGATTTTATTAATAATATTCCTCCTGGCGATATGATAGACATCCGCATTATGCAAAAACCTAGTGCAGAATTGTTGCGCATGAATCAAGCAGGAAGTAGAAAATTTTTAGACCCAAATGATACTAATGCCGTAATTACTTATGGCCCTGCTACCAACGAATTGCCTATAGCTATTGAGGGTACGGATGCGCAAGGTAACTCGGTTACTAAAACTACTATTAAGCCTAAAAAAAAGAAAATAACTACTACGCAAGAGCAAGTAAATGATATTATCAATACAGATAATAATGCACCTGATACAAAACCAGATGATAGATTTGTAGGTCCAAAACCACCTCCTGCAGATAATAAAATAGATAAAAACAAAACCAATTTACCTGCAGATAAAAATAAAAATACCAAACCAGCGTTAGGTAAAGATGGTAAATCTATTAAAGACCCTAAATCATTAGTCACAGAAAAAGCCAAACAAGAAGCAGCCAAAAAGAAAAAAGATAACCCTATAAAAAATAAAAATAATAACGATTTTTCAGACGAATTTAAGTGATAAAATATCTTCCAATAATAATTTTGTTGTGCCTTGGTACCAACCAATTGTCTGCACAAGAAATTCTAACTAGCCTTACTACCAACGAGGCTATTCAGCATTACCCACAAGCTTCTTTTTCTAAAAAAACAAGAAGCCTAAGTCTACCATTTATAGACGATTTTAGCTACAACGGCCCATACCCTGATGGTACTAAATGGATGGATAATAAAGTATTTATTAATAATACTTTTGGTGTGGATATGCCTACTCAAGGAGTGGCCACATTTGATGCATTAAATGAATTTGGTTTAAGTTATCATCCTACTACTAATGTGTCTGTGTTCAAAGCAGATTCTTTAACATCGCAAAAAATTACGATGGGCAGTTATAGCGCTGCAGATAGTGTGTATATGAGTTTTTATATTCAACCACAAGGCAATGGATTTATGCCAGAGTTGTTGGATAGTATGAAACTATTATTTTTAGACGCTAATGGCAATTGGCAGCAAGTATGGGGCAGAGGTGGCATACCCTTGCAAAACTTTAGCCATATTATGTTGCGCATAGATAGTAGTATTTATTTTCATAACGATTTTCAGTTTCGCTTTATTAACCTTGCTAGCCCTAACACTAATGATGATGTATGGAATTTGGATTATGTAAAAATAGCTGCTAATAGAACCCGCCTAGATACAGTACTAAATGATATAGCATTTGCAAAGGCACCAAGTTTTTTATTGGCAGAATATACAAGCATGCCTTACAGACATTTCATTAATAATACAACGACAGAACTAGCTGCTAATTTTAATAATACTGTACAAAATAATTATAAGGTAACGCAAACTGTAGGAGTAAATTTATTGGCTTCAGAATTAAATACCAATACTACTTTACAAACAGATATTGTAAATCTCACTGTGCCTTGGGGTTTACCTGCAGATGCGGTGTATAATAGTTATGCTATTAGCTACAATCCACCTAATCCTAATGTAACCATACAGCACAAGTATTTTTATAATAAATTAAATGCATCAGAAAATACCAAGAATGATACAATTGTGCAGAAAAATGTATTTGCCAATTACTTTGCGTATGACGATGGCAGCAACGAAAAAGCGTATTATTTACTAGGTATGCCAAATGCACCTGCAAGCACAGCAGTAGCTTTTCATTTAAATCAGGCAGATACTATCAGAGGTTTGGCTATTCGATTTGCTAACCAAGTACCAAGCGGAGAAGGGAAATTATTTACTATTAATTTATACCAAAGCCTTGGTGCTACTACACAAGACCAAAAAGAAATTCATCACCAAGATTTTTATAAAGTGCGATACACTGGCGATTTAGAAAGTTTTACTACTTACAAATTTGATAGTGCAATTGCGTTAGCAGCAGGCACTTATTACATAGGCACTACACAAGCACCCAACAGTGGCGCAGATAATATTTACTTTGGGTTTGATGCCAATACTGCAGCCAATGCCAACCATTTCTTTTATAATGTAGATGGCTATTGGACACCTAGTTTGGTAAGTGGTACAACAATGCTTAGACCAATTGTAGGTAGCAATTTTACGCCTACTAGTTTACAAACAACTACATTGCAATCTGCAGTGCAGGTTTATCCTAATCCTTGCAACAATTATTTGCGGTTGCAAAATAATTGTAATGCTACAAACTATTGCATTTTGGATGTAGCAGGCAATACGATGCAATGTAATCCAATTAATAATCAAAAAATAGATGTACAAACCTTACCATCAGGGCAATACTTTTTGCAATTGTACAATAACCAAGATAATACACTACAACATACTTCTTTTATTAAACAATGAGAACAATAACAGTACAAGAATTAAAATCTAAAATAGATAGCGGCGAGGCATTTCATTTTTTGGATGTGCGAGAACCTGGGGAATACCAACAAGCTAATTTGGGCGCACACTTATTGCCACTTGGGCAAATAGCTAATGCGCAAATAGATGATATTGAAGATTGGAAGAATAATGAAGTAATTATTCATTGCCGCAGCGGTATGCGCAGTGGCCAAGCATGTATGATATTAGAAAGCATGGGCTTTACCAATGTAGTAAATGTAATGGGTGGCATATTGGCTTGGAGTGCAGAGTTTGGGGTATAAAATAGGAAAACTCTTTTTTCTAAATCTACTATCAACATACTTTATATTTTTCTACTACTATTCTTGTTGGTATTCGTGTAACTTTGTTTTTTAAAATTCAGCAAGCAAATGATAGGGTTCGATTTTGTGAAATATACTGCCAATAAAGAGGATAGCAGTTACAAGCAATTGTTGGACATGTTTATGGAATTACTGCATTACACAAATGGTGATGCAAGTGAAGCCTTAAATTGGTTAACACAATTAGATAATAAAATGAAATTTACAACACCAGAATATGGTATTGGAGATTTTATAGAAGATTTAAAAAACAATGGCATACTAAACGAAAACAATGCAACTGGCCAAATAAAACTATCTAGCAAGGGTGAGCAAACTATTCGTAAAAGAAGTTTGGATGAAATATTTGGTAAGTTGAAAAAAACGAAACTTGGCAATCATCGGATTAATAAAAGTGGAAAAGGCGATGAAAAAAATTCGGAAACAAAACCCTATTATTTTGGTGATGGACTAGAGTCGATAGCACTTACAGATAGCTTAAGAAATGCGCAAATTAATCATGGAGTAGATCAATTTTATTTATCGGAAAACGATTTGGAAATTCATGAAACAGATACTAAATCGCAGAATAGCACAGTGCTAATGATAGATATAAGCCACAGTATGATACTATATGGCGAAGATAGAATTACACCCGCCAAAAAAGTGGCAATGGCTTTAAGCGAGTTGATTAAAACAAAATATCCAAAAGACACTTTAGATATAATTGTATTTGGGAATGATGCCTGGCAAATACAAATTAAAGATTTACCGTATTTAGAAGTGGGGCCATATCATACCAATACAATAGCCGGACTAGAATTGGCTATGGAATTGTTGCGCAAAAGAAAAAATTCTAATAAGCAAATATTTATGATTACAGATGGAAAACCTACTTGTATGAAAGTAGGAAACCAGTATTATAAAAATAGTTTTGGTATAGATAGAAAAATATTAAATAAAACCCTAACATTAGCATCGCAATTGCGTAAACTAAAAATAGCTACTGTAACATTTATGATAGCGCAAGATCCGTATTTGCAAGAATTTGTAAAAGATTTTACAGCCGCTGCCAGTGGTAAAGCATTTTACAGCAGCCTAGATGGTTTGGGTGAATATATTTTTGAAGATTATGAAAATAATAAACGAAAAACAACAAGATAAAATAAATAAAACCAATGAAATCTACACAACCAAACATACAAACATTAGGCCAGCTAAAAGCTGCAGGATATAAACATCAAACCGTAAAAGAAGAATTAAGAGCCAATTTAATTACCTGTTTGCAAAACAAAGAAAACCCATTTGAAGGTATTTTTGGATATGATGATACAGTAATACCTGATATAGAAAAAGCAATACTTAGCAAACATAATATTTTGCTATTAGGCCTTAGAGGCCAAGCCAAAACAAAAATTGCAAGGCAGCTAACTAACTTAATGAATGAATGGATTCCATTGGTAGAAGGTACAGAAATAAACGATGATCCATTTTTGCCTGTTACTACTAGCGCCAAAGATAAAATAGCATTGATGGGTGATGACACCCCTATTATTTGGATGCACCAATCAGAGCGTTACAACGAAAAATTAGCCACACCAGATGTAAGCGTAGCAGATTTGATTGGCGACTTAGACCCTATTAAAGCAGCTAATTTAAAACTGAGTTTAAGCGATGAAAAAGTAATACACTATGGTATCATACCAAGGAGCAACAAAGCTATTTTTGTAATTAATGAATTGCCAGATTTGCAAGCCAGAATCCAGGTTTCTTTATTTAATATTTTGCAAGAAGGCGACATTCAAATACGTGGTTACAAATTGCGATTGCCCTTAGATATCTTATTTATTTTTACTGCCAATCCAGAAGATTATACCAATAGAGGAAGCATTGTTACGCCATTAAAAGATAGAATAGAAAGCCAAATATTAACGCATTACCCTAATAATATTGAGATAAGTGCAGCCATTACCAAGCAAGAAAGTAATTTAAGTATTGCACAAAAAGAAAATGTAGTGGTGTTAGATTTGGTGCAAACAATGATTGAAGAAATAGCAATGGCTGCAAGGAAAAGTGAATTTGTAGATCAGAAAAGTGGTGTAAGTGCTAGGCTTACCATAGCTGCCAACGAGTTGCTATATGCCTCTGCAGAACGCAGAAGTTTGGTAAATAATGAAAAAAATACTTATGCAAGAATTAGTGATGTGTATGGCATTATTCCTGCTATTACTGGCAAGGTAGAATTGGTGTATGAAGGAGAACAAGAAGGTCCATATCAAGTAGCCATCCATTTAATTGGCAAAGCTATCAGGCAGTTATTTACTAATTATTTTCCAAATCCATCAGACTATAAACGAAGTAAAGTAAAAAAAGAAGACCCATATAAAAGCATAGTCAATTGGTTTGGGCAAAATAATAATACACTGCATATAGGCAATCATATAACCGATGAGGAATATATGGCGCAGCTGCACAAAGTAGATGGACTTTATTATTTGGTAAATACTTGGCTGAAATGCGATTCTGAAAAAGAGCAATTGCTTTGGATGGAATTTGTATTGCATGGGCTTGCAGAATTTAGTTTGATAAGCAAACGGGTATTACAAACCAATAGCACCTTTAGCGATATTTTAAGTAGTATGATGGATATGAGTGTAAGTGATGAAGAAGATTATGAATAGAAAATAGGGTAAGATAAAACTATACTTACTCCACTATCAATTTCACCATTGCCTCATTTACTTTTACATAATAAATTCCTTTTGCAAAATGGCTTACATCTATGCTATTATTTGCATTTTTGATAATGGAAGCGTAAACACATTCTCCTAATACATTAATTATTGTGCAACTATATTGTTGATTTAAATTGAAATTATCAATATCTATTTTAATAAAATTTGTTGCAGGGTTTGGAGCTATTTTTATTTGCGTAGTTGTATAATTAGCAATAGCTAAATTTTTAACTTGCCTACATGCCGATGTATCTGCACAAGTACCATTGCTTACAATAGCTGCATAATTGCCATTAGCTGTAGCAGTATAACTTTGACCTGTGGCACCACTTATAATTTGATTGGTGGTGCAATTATACCACTGATAGCTAAGCCCATTGCCATTAGCAGAAAGTATATTTCCATTTTGTGAAATGCTAGTATCTATTGGTGTAATAGTTAATTGTAATGTTACTACGCTATCGCATCCTGCTGCATTAATTAAGGTGTAGGTATATGTGCCTGATGTAGAATAGTTGGTATTCTCGTACCAATAATTATTGCAAGATGTAACAGAATAATTGTAGAACGATTTTGCTTTTTTTGTAAGTGTAAATTTTACAATACTATCGCAACAGTTGGCAGTAGGAAATTGTAAAATAAAAGTTGAATCATTGTAATAAGTAAAATTATTTAAAATAATACTGTCGCAAAAACTTTCATTTTCTGGTTCCACATTTGTATTGCAAATTTTTAAACCTAAAATAAATGTATTGTCTACATATCCAGAATCTGGAATTACTACGCAACTACTAGGGTCCATATCTGCATACCCATTTTTATAGCCAGTTACATATATCTCATTGTACTTATCCAAAGCGATGGATTGTGGGTAATTAAGCGCATTTACATTTCCACTTATTGGAAGCATATATTTAAAATTGCCAAGGCTACTGTAACTTACAATAAAACTATGTGTAATACTTCCTCCAACCAAAGGGAAAAAATTATAACTATATATTTGATTGCTAGGATCAAAATCTATAACACCACCAGTAGTAACACCCAGCAATACAGCATTGTTACCTGTATCTATTTCAATTTCTCGAAATCTACTTGATGCAAAAATATTATACAAATTAAATACCCATTGAAAATTTCCTGCACTATCTAATTTTAATAAATAAGCATCAGAGAAACCTGGTGTTACTAAATGAATACCTATGCCTGGATCAAAATCTGCTATTGTATCAAAACCTCCAGTAACATATATACTATTTTGCTTGTCTATTTTGCAATTCCAAGATACAGCAAAAGTACTTTCCCCAAATTTTTTTGCAAAAATATAATTGCCAAATCTATCAAATTTTATTACTAAACTAGCTCTGTAATTTGGGCTAATGATATAGTTGTTAAAACCTGGATTACAATTAACACTATCATCAAACATTGCAGATAAAACAATATTTTGATTGCTATCAATATCAGCACCAGTTATTTTTACATATTTATTGGCATCTATTCTATTAACCCAAATAAAATTTCCTGCACTATCTAATTTTAATATAAAGGCATCTTTATCTTTTCTAGAAATTAAATTGTTTACTCCAACTCCAGGGTCAAAATCTACAGTGTCTTTAAAAGTACCTGTAAAATAAATATTATTGTATTTGTCTACACTTAAGGTAGGAGTATTTACATATTTATTGTTAGGTATTTGAATAGCCCAAATAAAGTTGCCATTGCTATCTAATTTTACAATAAAATAATCCTTTTGTAAAGTGTCTGCAGTTAAATTATAAACTCCACCTCCTGGATCGAAATCTGCTGTACCTCTAAAAGTTCCATACGCAAATACATTATGTTGATAATCTGTTTTTATTTGCATATCACTGCTTGGCGTAAGCGGGTTTAATTGTAACTGCTTTGCCCAAACAAAGTTGTTAGCATTATCTAGTTTCACAATTGCATTACTATTGCTAGTAGTGCTTAAATTATAAACTCCAGCATTAGGGTCAAAGTCTACTGTGCCAAAAAACCAACTATTGAATAAAGTGTAACTCTCATTTTTTATTATTCTGCCACCTTCATTTATAGAATTGGAGGAAATGATTTTTACAAAGTCTAAATTTTGCCCAAAAGAAACACTAGAAAACATTAGAAATAAAATGAATAAAAATCTTGTATTTATTTTAGTGTGCATATATCCAACCATCATTTAATGAACCAATTGGTGAAAAATCTATTGTGTAACCTCCTTCAGTAATTGGTATTACTCCCCAATTACATAAATCATAATTGGTAGCAGGAATAGCACTTACAAGTTCTACTCCTCCAGCTATCCAATCCCAATTGCCCCATAATGTAAGATAACCAAAAGTTGCAACAGAATTTGCAGGAATACTTACTGTAGATGTAATATATCCAATTGAAATGCAGTTAGGATCAGTTTGTTTTACTTCTAAGTTTAAAGCTAATGGTGTTCCATTTCTAACAAACAACGTATTTTGTGCAATTGCTTTATTGCTAAATAAAAAAAATCCCATCGTTACAACTCCTAAAAAGACTAACCTTTTAGCTAATCTGTTGTTTGTTGTTTCCATAATTGATAAATTTTAGAATATGAAGTTAGAAGCAAATAGTTTTAAATGCAATAAAAAAGCGGTGAATTTTTGTTAAGGCTAATTTCAATAATATAAAAACAGCCTAGGGACACAGGCTGTTTTTATTAGGGGATTGCGACTGCTAATTGAAGTCTATTACTATAGACGAAAATACTATCTGCATTATTGGCGCTATTGTAAAAATAGGCACTGATGGCGTCATACCATGCTTCTATAATCATTAGCTTATCTATAAATTTAATTTTTTTTAATTTTCAAATAACTGTTGGTCTTTACAACAATCTTGTACCTATTGATACGTTATCAAGTTTCACAATGTTGATGAAATAACAAAAAAAACTTACTTTTAACACAATCACATTTAAAAGCATGGCTAAAGTAAC
>Ga0304730_1003095_pt1 | contig 11392 bp, 9 predicted proteins | sample M_130628_MF_Meta_FD_190474 | JGI IMG/M metagenome (GOLD analysis project Ga0304730, IMG submission 190474) | Freshwater microbial communities from Lake Montjoie, Canada to study carbon cycling - M_130628_MF_MetaG (v2) (version 2) | ecosystem: Environmental > Aquatic > Freshwater > Lake | place...
GCCCAAGTCAAAATGGTTTCGTACTGCTTGTCGCCAGTAACAGTGACAACCGGCTCCGGCTCAGCAAACAAATCGTCATTGGGCACAAATGCTGTTTTGGCAGAGGGCTTGTTGTTTGCAGACTCAGGGGCGCCTGCACCACGGCTTCTGACCAAACCTTTGAAGCCATACTTTTCATAAAAAGCCAACAAGTCGGCTTCGTTAGGCTGCGCTAACCGAATAGTTTCAAGTGAGGGCAACTCGGGCACGTACTCGTTCAAATCGCAATCGGTGCGAATTTTCAAGAGCTGACGGCCGGTAGGCAACCAATCGACCGCCTTGCGAAGGTTCTCACCCACCACCCCTTTGACTTGATCGGCATTGGCCATCAAGTTATCGAGCGAGCCATATTCAAGCAAAAGTTTGACCGCCGTTTTAGGGCCTACTTTTTGCACGCCTGGCACATTGTCGACCGTGTCACCCACCAAAATTTGATAGTCCAACATGAGGTTGGCGGGCACACCAAATTCTTCTTGAACGCCCGCCAAATCACGGCGCTTTCCATTCATGGTGTCGATGATGGTGATATGTTCATTCACCAATTGGGCCAAGTCTTTGTCGCCACTTGAAACCACCACCTCAATGCCTTGCGATGAACCCACCGCAGACAGTGTGCCGATCACATCATCGGCTTCAACGCCAGGTACGTCCAAGACTTTCCATCCCATCAAACGAACCAACTCATGAATCGGCTGAATTTGCGAGCGCAAATCGTCGGGCATGGGACTTCTGTTTTGTTTGTATTCTGGATAAATTTCATCGCGGAAGGTAGGGCCTTTGGCATCAAAGACACACACCGCAAAGTCTGCTGGAATGTCTTTGCGAAGGCGCTCCATCATGTTGATCATGCCTCGGATGGCACCTGTCGCAGGGCTGGCGGGGTCGCCCGGCACAGCTCTCAAATCAGGCATGGCATGAAAGGCTCGGTAGAGGTAACTGGAACCATCCACCAGCAAAAGTGTTTTCTTGTCGCTCATGCCCCAATTGTGCCTGTCCTGAAGCGGGTTTGCCGAGACAAAGTCTGTCAAATTTGGCGCCAACACCCTCTACAATCCCTGCATGCATTTCGCCATGCCCTCGGGCGCCTATTCCACCCTTTCGAACCCCCGCTAAGCCATGGCTGTTTTTACGCCCGTTACCCAAGAGCAAGCAGCTCTTCTGATGTCCCAATTAAGCTTAGGTGAACTGACCGAGTTAAGCGGGATTGAGGGCGGCATCGAAAACACCAACTATTTCGCCACCACCGATTTGGGCGATTACGTCCTGACCTTGTTCGAGCGACTTAACCACGCGCAATTGCCCTTTTATTTGTACCTGATGAAGCACTTGGCAGAAAAAGGCATTCCTGTGCCCAACCCTGCTGCCAATCAAGATGGCGACATTCTGCACACACTTTGCGACAAACCAGCAGCCGTGGTCAACCGACTGCTTGGCAAAAGCCAACTGGCCCCCGATGCCGTTCACTGCGCTGCGGTCGGTGCCATGATGGCTCGCATGCACGTTGCAGGCGAGGACTTCAACCGCAGCCAACCCAACTTAAGGGGCTTGGCGTGGTGGAACGACACTGTGCCTGTGGTGCTGCCGTACTTGGACACAGACCAATCCAGCCTCTTGCAAAGCGAGTTAGCCTACCAAAATCACATTGCACAGGGTGCCGCTTATCAAGCCCTTCCCAAAGGCCCCGTCCACGCCGACCTTTTCCGCGACAACGTGATGTTCGATGGCGAAAAGCTCACCGGCTTCTTCGACTTTTATTTTGCGGGCAATGACACTTGGTTGTTTGACTTGTCGGTGTGTATGAACGATTGGTGCATCGACTTAAACACAGGAGAGCACGCAGTTGACCGGGCCTTGGCCATGCTGAATGCCTACCAAGAAGTGCGCCCACTTCGTTCCGCCGAGAGACGGTTGCTGCCAGCCATGCTGCGCGCCGGCGCATTGCGCTTTTGGATTTCCCGGCTTTGGGACTTCTATTTACCCAGAGAAGCATCTATGCTTAAACCACACGATCCCACCCACTTTGAACGGGTATTGCGTGCTCGTTTAACTTCGCCCTTTAAGCTCTGGCTATGAAGCTTCAAATCGTTCCTGCCAAGCAGGGCCTAGTCTGGGTCAAACAAGGCATCCGTACTTTTTGGCGTCAGCCATTGGCCTTCACAGGCTTGTTCTTTTTGTTCATGGCGTGGGTTTCTGTCTTGTCCATGGTTCCTTTTATTGGCGCGGCCTTGGCCTTGCTCGTTTTGCCGGCCGCGACTTTAGGGCTGATGGTTGCAACTGAACAGGCAGCCTCCGGAAAATTTCCCATGCCTACTGTGATGCTGGTGGCCTTTCGCGCAGGTCAACAGCGGCTGAAGGCCATGATGGTTTTAGGCGGACTCTATGCCCTGAGTTTTTTAGCTGTCATGGCCATTTCGGCGCTCGTTGATGGCGGCGGGTTTGCCAAGGTCTATCTGGCCAATGCCCCCATCACACCTGAAGTGGTCAACGATACAGACTTTCAGACAGCCATGTGGTTGACCACCATCATGTACGTGCCTTTGTCGATGCTGTTTTGGCACGCGCCGGCTTTGGTTCATTGGCACGGCGTTCCACCTGTCAAAAGCCTGTTTTTCAGCGCCATCGCTTGCTGGCGCAATTTAGGTGCATTTGCTTTGTATTTGTTGGCATGGGCAGGCGTGTTTGTGGCGGGCGCCATGCTCATTCTGCTCATCAGCAGCGCCTTGGGTGGCAACGATTTATCTGCTGCTGTTCTTATGCCGGGCGCATTGCTCATGGCGGCCATGTTTTTCACATCGGTTTACTTTAGCGTGAAAGACTGTTTTGAATTGCCCGAGCCAGGCAGCGAACACCAAGCCTAAAACATCAATGGTGGTGGCCATGCGCCCCATGAACATGGCGGTGTTCAATTTCCTCTGGAATGGCCGCGCGCACATCCAGCACATTCAATTGGAACTGCAAAACTTGACCCGCCCAAGGATGGTTGCCATCCAACATCACGGTGTCGCCTTTGATTTTCAGCACATTGAAAATGGCTTCGCGGCCATCTGGCGTGCGGCCTCGCAATTGACCCCCTACCTTCACGCCAGGCGGGAAATCTTTCTTGGGCATGGTTTGCAGCAAGCTTTCATCGCGCTCACCAAAGGCATCGGTCGCATTCAGTACCAATGTGGTTTGGTAGCCCTTGTCTTGGCCATCTAGCGCCTCTTCAATTTTGGGCAAGGTGTTTTCATAGCCGCCATGCAAATAAGCCATGGGCTCTTCTGCAGCTTCTAACAATTTACCTTGCGCATCGGACACTTTGTATTTCAAGGTCACAACGGTGTCTTTTTCAATTTTCATAAAGTTCTCTTCCTTCGGTCCTAAATTATTCCACAGGTGTTAACTTGGCAACCGACAAGGCCAGCCACTTCACACCATGTCTTGGGAAATTCACTTGGGCCCGCGCATCTGCGCCAGCACCCTCGACGGCCAAAACCTGGCCCTCACCAAACTTGGTGTGAAACACTTTCATGGCCACTTTGATGCCATGCGAAGGCTCTGCTTTTTGCACAGGCACAGGCGGACTTTTGTAGGTTTCTGCCGAGCTCAAACTGCTGTGCCCCCATGCAGGCTTTGCTTGAAAAGCTTGGGCGGGTGAAGTCCAGCCGCCGCCCAACCCAGTCGCAAAGCCAGGGTTCTTAGGCATGATCCACTTCAAGCATTCCTCAGGCAACTCATCCAAAAAACGGCTCTTTAAGTTATAGCGAGTTTGGCCATGCAGCATGCGGGTTTGAGAATGACTGAGGTACAAACGTTTGCGCGCTCGCGTGATGGCCACATACATGAGCCGGCGCTCTTCTTCCAAACCATCGTAGTCGTTCATGGAGTTTTCGTGAGGAAACAAGCCCTCCTCCAAGCCCGAGATAAACACCGCATCAAACTCCAAACCTTTGCTGGCATGCACCGTCATGAGTTGAATGGCATCCTCACCCGCTTGCGCTTGATTGTCACCTGCCTCCAAGGCCGCATGCGTTAAGAAGGCCGCCAAAGGCGACATCACTTCGCCATCTTCAGCATTGGGTGCCATCTCTGAAGCCGTGGCCTCAGCATCGCGACCAAAACCTTCTTGCGTGACAAAGCTTTCTGCGGCGTTGACCAATTCTTCCAAGTTTTCAACCCGATCGGCACCTTCTTTTTCAGTTTTGTAGTGCTCGACCAAACCCGTTTGATCGAGAACCAACTCGATGATCTCGCGCAGTGTCATGCCTGGCGTTTGCTCGCGCATCACATCGATCATGGCCACAAAGCCTGCCAACTTGGCGCCTGCTTTGCCGGCTGTGGTGCTTACGGCATCGTGCAAAGAGCACCCCAAACCTTTGGCAGCATCTTGCAATTGCTCCACACTGCGAGCGCCAATGCCACGCGGCGGAAAATTCACAATGCGCAGGAAACTGGTGTCGTCGTTGGCATTTTCTAAAATGCGCAAATAGGCCAGTGCATGTTTAATTTCAGCACGCTCGAAGAATCTCAAGCCACCATAAACTTTGTAGGGCACACCCGCATTGAACAAGGCAGTTTCCATGACTCGACTCTGCGCATTGCTTCGATAGAGCACTGCGACTTCTTTGCGCGTCAAACCGTCTCCCTTGACCAATTGTCGAATTTCATCGACCAACCACTGGGCTTCGGCAAAATCGCTGGTGGATTCATACACCCGCACTGGCTCACCTGCACCTTGGTCGGTGCGCAAGTTTTTGCCAAGTCTGTTTTTGTTGTGGCCAATCAGCGCATTGGCCGAATCCAGAATATTGCTATAGCTTCGGTAGTTTTGCTCTAACTTGATTTGGTGCTGTACGCCAAACTCGCGCACAAAGTCGGCCATGTTACCCACTCTTGCACCTCGGAATGCGTAAATACTTTGGTCGTCATCTCCCACTGCCAACACGGCGCTGCCTTGCTCTGCGGGCAAACCTGCAATCATTTTGATCCAAGCGTATTGCAACTTGTTGGTATCTTGAAACTCGTCAATCAACACATGTTTAAAACGCGAGCGGTAATGCAATCGGATCGAGTCGTTGTCACGCAGCAACTCATATGAGCGCAACATCAACTCACCAAAGTCCACTACGCCCTCGCGCTGGCACTGGTCTTCGTAGAGTTGGTAGATGTCTACTTTGCGGCGAGTTTCATCGTCGCGCACATCCACATCTTTGGGACGCAATCCGTCTTCTTTGCACCCGGCAATGAACCACATCAATTGTTTGGGTGGAAAACGCTCATCGTCGACACCGTGCTGTTTGCACAAACGCTTGATGGCCGACAGCTGATCCTGCGTGTCCAAAATTTGAAACGTTTGTGGCAGATTGGCCATTTTGTAATGGGCCCGCAAAAACCGGTTGCACAGACCATGAAATGTGCCGATCCACATGCCCCGAACATTGACGGGCAACATAGCCTGAAGCCGAAGCATCATCTCTTTGGCGGCCTTGTTGGTGAAGGTCACCGCCAAAACAGCACCCGATCCCACCTGGGAGGTTTGTAATAACCAAGCAATTCGGGTGGTTAATACCCGGGTTTTGCCAGACCCTGCCCCCGCCAAAATGAGGGCCGATTCAGAGGGAAGCGTGACTGCCCTCAATTGCTCTGGGTTCAGATTGCTCAAAAGGGGCGTTTGGTCGTACATCCCCCCAATTGTAGAAACTCCTGACGTTTAGTTTTGAAATTGCAAAACAAAACGGGTAGAATCAGCCACCGGGCCCAAGATTCTTGCGCCCGGTTTTTTTTGCCCAAAAAAAGGCACTCAAAACCGGCCAAGCCAAGCGCTCATTCGTTCTTTCAACGATCCTTTTGGAGCTTGGTTAAATGGAAATTTTTGATTACGACAATATCTTGTTGCTGCCCCGCAAATGCCGCGTGGAAAGCCGATCTGAATGCGATGCCAGTGTTGAGTTAGGCGGCCGCAAATTCCGTCTGCCGGTTGTGCCGGCCAACATGAAGACGGTGGTGAACGAAAAGATTTGCACCTGGATGGCGCAAAACGGTTACTTCTATGTCATGCACCGCTTCGATCTGGACAATGTTCAATTCGTGCGTGAAATGCACGCCAAAGGCTTGTTCGCTTCTATTTCGTTGGGCGTCAAAGGCCCCGACTACGACACAGTCAACAAATTGGTGGTCGAAGGCCTGACGCCCGAATACATCACCATCGACATTGCGCACGGCCATGCAGAGAGCGTGCACAAGATGATTCAAACTTTAAAAGAAAAGTTGCCCAAGTCTTTCATCATCGCTGGCAACGTGGGCACCCCTGAAGCTATCATTGATTTGGAAAACTGGGGCGCCGATGCCACCAAAGTGGGCATTGGCCCTGGCAAGGTTTGCATCACCAAGCTCAAAACTGGTTTTGGTACAGGCGGCTGGCAATTGTCAGCGCTTAAATGGTGCGCCCGTGTTGCCACCAAGCCCATCATTGCCGACGGCGGCATCCGTGAGCACGGCGACATTGCCAAAAGCATTCGCTTTGGCGCCACCATGATCATGATTGGCTCGATGTTGGCCGGTCACGAAGAGTCGCCCGGCGCCACTGTCGAGGTGGACGGCAAGCTCTTCAAAGAATACTACGGCTCGGCCTCAGACTTCAACAAGGGCGAATACAAGCACGTTGAAGGCAAGCGCATTTTGGAGCCCATCAAAGGCCATTTGGCCAACACCCTGATCGAAATGGAACAAGACACCCAAAGCTCGATCAGCTACTCTGGCGGCACCAAGCTCATGGACATTCGCAAAGTCAACTACGTGATTTTGGGCGGCGACAATGCAGGCGAACATTTATTGATGTAATTCAAACCCATGAGTTTCCCTAGGGTGCCTGTTGAATCAAAAAAAGGGGCTATTTCCCCTTTTTCATTGAGGTCAACACCTATTAAGACCGCATCAAAACAAGGCACAATTAAACCTCTATCTTTACTTACTGAACAGGTTTTTTCATGAAACGTCGTGAACTACTCCAAGCAGGTGCAAGCGCTGCCCTACTTCCTGTACTTGCCCATGCCCAAGACAAGTACCCTAGCAAGCCCATTACTTGGGTTGTGCCCTACGCTGCAGGCGGCAATGCAGACTCGCGTTCCCGCCAAGTGGCCAAGGCCATGAGCGCCATCTTGGGGCAACCCATCATCATCGACAACAAGGCAGGCGCCGGAGGCAACATTGGCACCGAAGTCATTGCCCGCGGTAAACCAGATGGTTACACCATTGGCATGGGCAACTTTGCGCCCTTGGCTGTCAACCATGCCTTGTTCAAAAAACTCAACTTTGACCCCTTCAACGACATTGTGCCCATTGGCTTGATCGAAAAAGGCCCGCTCATTTTGATGGTACGCAACGATTCACCTTACAAATCTGTCAAAGACATCGTGGCTGCGGCCAAAGCCAATCCAGGTAAGCTCAGCTACGCCTCGGGCGGTATTGGTGGTTCGCACCACCTCAGCGGTGCCTTGTTAGAACATGCTGCAGGCGTTGACATGATTCACGCGCCTTACAAGAGTGGCTCTGCCGGCGCCACCGACCTCATGGGTGGCCAAGTCAACATGATGTTTGAACAGATGTACTCTGCCATGCCTGCCATCAAGGGCGGACGTCTGCGGGCGTTGGCCATCACCAGCAAAACACGATCCCCTTTGTTGCCCGATCTGCCAACCATGGCCGAGCAAGGTTTTCCCGAAGTTGAAGTGCAAAACTGGCAAGGTTTGGTTGGCCCTAAAGGCATGCCGGCCGATTTGGTCAAATTGCTCAATGCCGCAATGAACAAAGCACTTCAAGACCCAGAAGTGAAAGATAAGATCTTGAGTCAAGGCAACGAAATGGGTGGCGGTACGCCCGAGATTTTTGCAGCGCTCATCAAAGCAGAAGCCCCACGTTGGGGCAAAGTGGTTCGCGACGCCAAAATTGATCCCGAATAAATTCGGTTGTTTTCAGGCTCTGAGTTTTATAAACTCAAGCTTGAATCAATTGTTTCATCAAGGCACTCAATCGAGTGCCTTTCTTTGTGAGGTCAGTCACGATGCTGAAGTGATTGAGTCCAGCCAAGTCTTCACAAACGGGAACAGATCGTGGACCCCATGTTTGGTGAATCAAGCGGTTGTGGCGCAAAAATTCTGGACTTTCATCACCACCCGCCACCGTGTACAAAACGCCCTTTCGGGGCCGTGGCCACAAAGCCGGACTGGCCATGCGCGCGTGCTTGGCTGTCAGCCTGAGTGAGTCTTGAAGGAAAGGTGTTTTGCGCAACGGTGTGAGGTCGTACAAGCCAGAAATAGACAATGCCTTTTGAATCCAATGGGCAGGCATGCGGGGGTCTACACGCTTCCAATCACAGGCCAACATCATGGCTGCCAAATGTCCGCCCGCTGAATGGCCTGCCACCGTGACGTTTTTTGGATTGCCGCCATAGTGAGCAATGTGATGCCAGGTCCATGCCATGGCCTTGACCATTTGATGCGCAATATCAGGAATGGTCACAGGCAATTCGGCAGAACCAGGACACAAAGCGTAGTTCACCACCACCACGCACACGCCCATGTCATGCAAAGGCGGCGCCACAAAAGAGTGATCAGCTTTGTCAAGACTGCGCCAATAGCCGCCATGAATAAAAAATACAACGGGTGCGTTGGGCTTGATTGCAGGAAAGATATCAAGTGTTTCGTTAGGGCCATCACCATAGGCAATGTCGAGCGTGCATTTCAAGTCAGCACGCGCATCAGCAGAAGTCTGAGACCAATCTGCAAAATGCGCTGCATGGTCTGGCACCAAGGCGCGGTTGTTGTACATGCTGTCATACCAAGCTGCACTGTGGGTTTTCATGGCCATCGTCCTTTAAATTTTCATTTCCAATCGCACCTGGACATTTTGCCAATTGCGCGTGTTGGTGTTGGCCGTTTCTGAAAAGCCATTGCCAATGTAAGTTGTGCCCGTGAGGTACTCACGCGGCGTGAGATTGCTAACCGTCACGCGCAAAGCCGTGGCGGGTGAAAACCGCCAAAGACCATACACATCAACAACCCGTTTGGATCCTTGGTAAGCCCACTGCTGTTCTGTGCGACGGGTGGTGTAGTCGGGGTTCATGTTGACATTGCCGCCCAGCGTGAGGGGAATGGCACGGATGCGGTAGTCACCCCCCAAGTTGGCCGTCATGTTGGGTTGCTGGTCTAAGCGATTGTTAGGGCCCATGACATCCAACACTTTAGAGCCAAAGAAACTCAAGTTGCTTCTGATATCAACGGCTGGTGCATCTGACCAGACTTGGTTCAACCTAAACTTGGCTTCTAACTCAAGCCCCTGCGTGATGGCATCACCCACATTTTGAGGACTGGAAACAAATCGACGCTGACCAGGCGCCCAGACCGTGTCATATCGCTCGCTGGTGACGTAGCGAATTAAATCGCTGATGTTGCGTCTGAACACATTGGCGCTTAAGACGCCGCCCTCTGCCAAATAGCGCTCGACAGCAATGTCAATGCCCGTTGCCAATTCAGGCTTCAAGCCAGGATTGCCAATTCGATCGGGGCGTGTTGGGCTGTTGGCTTCGCGTGACAATGCAGTTCTGGCAACCAAATTCAACAAGGTAGGCGTTTTGTAACTGCGCGTGAGGCTCATGCGCACTTGATCACGACTTTCTGGAATGGGCTTCCAAACTGCATGCAAGAGGGGCGTAAGGACACCACTCTTGTTGCGCTTCTCACCCTCTTCATTGTTGCCTTCAGTCAAAATACTTTCATAGCGAATGCCGGCATGCGCACTCCAGTTGGGGTTGATGGTCCATTCGTCTTGTGTGTAAATGGCCCAGCGTTGCGTGCGTGCGCGCATGTTGCCTGCATCATCAGAAACCTCGGCAATAGCCTCTTCCGTTCTGCGCACGCCCTCCAATTCAAGACCACTGACATACTGGTGACCGTTGGCAGCAACATGCGTAAGTTTGCCATTCCAAGATTGCGACAAATCTTTGTAGTTTTGCGACTCTTCCAAGGTGTTAAACAAGCCCGTCGATCCCAAGGCAAACAGGTTAAAGCGGTTTTTAAAATGCGATTCACCAAAACCAAACTTAAATTCAAATCTGTCATCTGCCGAGAAGCGCTGGTTCCATTGACCATTCAAGCGCGTCAGCACAAAGCGGCTGTTGTTGGTGGTATTGGCAGCATCAACCGCAACAGGCTGTTGAATGCCATTGATCGACTTGTTTTCAGTCAGATCAATCCGTCCCGCACTGCTAAACTCCGAATACACCATGAAGGGCATCAAGATAAGCGCTTTGCCTTGTTCACCGCGCCACATGAGCCTGGCATTCGCATTCATACCTTGGCGATGCCCCAAGCTCACGGTATGGCGTTCGCGTTGCGAAGACAAAGCAGGCATACGGCCTTCCGCATCGACGCTGGCATCGGTCAAAGTTGTGGCGTCTTCAGGACGCCATGAGTTCATGGCAGACACTGTAAGGGTTCCGTTCAGCGGCTCAGACTTGAGGTTGTGAACCCAGTTCAAACCTTCTGAGCGGTGTCCGTTTTCAAAAGCACTGCCAAACTTCAAATCATCGGGGTTGGCACGCTGGCCTTCGCGCAAAATGATGTTGATGGTGCCTGCAATAGCCCGCGCCCCTGTCTCAGCAGTTGGCGCACGCATAATTTCAACTTTCTCCACCATCTCGGGTGTCAGGGACTCTACGGAAAAGCCGGGTGGCACGCGTTGTCCATCCAAGAGAATCTGGGTGTAACCACCGCCTAAACCTCGCATGCGGATGGCGCCACCGCGGCCTGGTGCGCCTTGAATGGTGACACCGGGCAAGCGCTTCAAAACTTCACCCAAGGTGCCATCGCCTTGTTTGTCTAGCTCTTCTCGACCAATCACAATTTTGGCTGCCGTGGACTGGCGGCGCTCTTCCATGGTGTTGTCGCGGTTGCTTTTGATTTCGACGCGGCCCATGTCTTGCACAGGCGCATTGGCAGGTGGCGCCGTCTGTGCCAAGCCCCATGGTGAAATGAGTGACAAAACGGCGAGTGCGGTGGGGGTCTTGATTTTCATTCCGCTATTTTGACAGGGGAATTCAAATTCGTGTTGGGCCTTGACTCAATCGACAAATTGACAGGTTTCTATGAAACCCAGAGCTTTGCTTTATTCGCCAGACTTGAACAAAGCAGCCACCTTGCGCTTAGGCTTGATGTTGGCAGAAATGCCCGTGCGGGAAGCAGTCGTTTTGGGTGTCGCTTCCCAAGAAGCCGCTGCAGCTTGCTCCAAGCTGGGCGCCTCGTAGGGTTTCTCAAAGAAAGGATCTCTTGAGGCTTGCGCAGGCCTGAAGCTGCTGCGTCGATCGCGAGGCGCCTCTTCT
>Ga0304730_1003096_pt1 | contig 11392 bp, 2 predicted proteins | sample M_130628_MF_Meta_FD_190474 | JGI IMG/M metagenome (GOLD analysis project Ga0304730, IMG submission 190474) | Freshwater microbial communities from Lake Montjoie, Canada to study carbon cycling - M_130628_MF_MetaG (v2) (version 2) | ecosystem: Environmental > Aquatic > Freshwater > Lake | place...
CGTGATGCAGAAGGCGGAATTATTATGGTAAATATCAATGGTAAAAAGTTTCCCAAAAATGGTAGAATATTAACTGTTAGTGATGTACCGCCTGGATTAAACAGAATTAAAATATATAGATTAGTTGGTTTTGGTCGTCGCCAAAATATACAAATGATTTATAGTGGTAGGATTAAAGTACAACCAAACTTTATTTATCGCTGCACTGTAGATGATTACGAAGGATTGGATGTGCAATCTTATTGCTGTATCAATAATAATGGATATTATTCTGACAATCAAAATTACAATGAAAACGGGTATAATAGTTACAATGATAACGACCAAGATTGGAACGATAACTATTGGGGCAATTCCAGCAATGGTTGGATAAAAGGTGGAGGACACCATGACGTGCACCACGACGACCATGATTATCAAGGTGGTAATGGTTATAGTAATGGATACAATAACGGTATGAGCAACTATAACAATGGTGGAAATAATGGCTACAATAATGGAGGCAATTTCAATAATAACAACAATGGAATGAGCCCACAAGCCTTCCAATCTTTTAAACAAACAGTAGAAAATAGTAGCTTCGATTCTGGCAAACAAACCATCGTAAAAACACAATTACAAAACATGTGGATCACCTCTGGGCAGTTGAAAGAAATTATCGATATATTCAGCTTTGAAAGTAGTAAAATAGATATGGCTAAGTATGGCGCCGCAAGAGTAATAGACAAGCAAAATTTGTTTAATATTTACAATTGTTTTAGCTTCGAAAGCAGCAAAACAGAATTTGCTAACTACCTAGCTACCCTAAAATAATATTTTGTTTTTCATTGTATATACAAAAGCACCCAAGTAAAGAAATTTGCTTGGGTGCTTTTGGTATAAAATATGTATATCAATACCAGTTTTAGAATGCAATTGCAGTAAAAATTCACTTTTCAAAACTATTTCTCAGAATTATGCGAAAAGTGTTAAAATCTAAACTTTTTTTTAACACTCCAACCCTTATTTTTCAGTACCTTAGCACCTCTTATGATAGCATTTCTGGAGGGTACATTTATACACCAAAGCCCTGCCAATATTATTGTGAATGTAAATGGTGTTGGCTACGATGTCAACATTAGCTTGTATACATTTGGTAAAATTCAAAATTTATCCAAAGGCAGGCTGCTTATCTATTTGCGCATTTCCGAAAATGAGCATAGTCTTTTTGGGTTTTATGATGATGCAGAGAAAAATTTATTTCTACATTTAATTAGCGTAAGTGGCGTAGGGGCAAGTACGGCTAGAGTAATGCTGAGCGGAGCAGCACCAGCAGAATTGGCAAATGCAATAGCATTAGGCGATGAAAAAACTTTAGAAAGAGTAAAAGGTATTGGTGCAAAAACTGCAAAGCGCATTATTTTAGAGCTAAAAGATAAAGTTGGAAAATCTGATATAGTTATGGAAGGCTTTTCGTCCCTACCACAAAATAATTTACAGAATGATGCGTTAAATGCATTAGTGAGCCTTGGTATTGCAAAAAACACTGCTGCAGAAGCTGTAAGAAAAGCTTTGAAAGTAATGCCAGAAATGCAAGATGTGCAAGAATTAATTAAACAAGCTTTAAAAAATATTTAATCCAGTTTTGAAAAAAATAAATCGATATTTGATATTATTGGTCTGCATATTTATCGTAGGTGCTTTTGTATTAACCGCTTCCTATGCCAGAAATAATTTTTCTAACGCTTGGTACGATTTTGATAATGATACACCAATTGATTCTCCTAAAGCATATACCAAACCTGCAGATACACTAAAGTATCCTATTACAGATAGGCTAAACGATAAATTTAATGAACCCTCCAAACACGAATTTGATCTAAAAGATCCATCCAATATTGTAACAGATGTAGATTATGACACCACTTTAAAATCGTTCTCTATTTATGAAAGACTGGGTTCTCAGAATTACAGAAACCCTAGTTTCATGACCATGGATGAATTGATAAAATACCAAGGTGCAAAAGACGAAGAGGCGTATTGGAAAAAAAGAGCAAGCTCATTTGGTATTATCACAAAAAAAGGAAACCCAACACCACAAGTAGATTTAGGAAATGCCATTTTTGATAGATTGTTTGGTGGAACAAGTATAGAAGTAAAACCAACAGGAAATTTAGAATTGTCTTTTGGTGGTATTTGGCAAAAAATTCAAAATCCTTCTTTGCCTGAGCGCCAACGCAAGTGGGGAATTTTTGATTTTGATGTACAAATGAATCTAAGCATGCTTGCCAAAATTGGCGATAAAATGCGGATGAATTTTAATTACAACACGCGTGCTACTTTCGATTTCGAAAATCAAACAAAATTAGAGTGGGCCGGCCAGCCAGATCAAATTATCAGAAAGCTAGAAGCTGGTCAAGTAGCATTTCCATTAAAAAGTACTTTGATTCAAGGTGTGCAAGGTTTATTTGGTGTAAAGGTACAAGCGCAGTTTGGTAGATTGATGACAACTACTGTAGCATCGCAACAGAAATCAAAAAAAGAGAGTATTACATTAAAGGGTGGTGCGCAAAACCAAGAGTTTAGTATCACGGCAGATCAATACGATATCAATCGACACTTTTTATTGGACCAACAATTTCGTAGCAATTTCAATCATGCATTAAGTACTTTCCCATTAATACAAAGCCAAACTAATATTACCAAAATAGAAGTTTGGATTACAAACAGGAGCGGCGTAACTACAGAGGCCAGAGATGTAATTGCATTTGCAGATATGGGAGAAATAAATCCGCATAATACGCTTTATGCTAAAGCGGGTCAACGTTATCCAGCCAATGATGCCAACTTGCTGTATCAACAATTGCAACAACAACCAGGTACTCGACGCATTGGAACAGCAGTGGGTGCTGTAAATAGTATGGGCTTGCAAGGCACTGTAGATTTCGAAAAAACTTTTGCAAGAAAACTTAGTTCTAGCGATTTTACATTTCAACCAAAGTTGGGTTACATCAGCATCAATGCAGTATTGAATCCAGATGATGTAGTTGGTGTTGCATATCAATATACCTCTAATGGTAAGGTATATCAGGTAGGAGAGTTTGCTCAAGATTTGCCGCCAGATAGCACCAATCCAAAAGTGTTATTTTTAAAAATGTTAAAAAGCACTACCATGAATCCTAAGTTGCCAATTTGGGATTTGATGATGAAAAATATTTATAGCATTGGCAGTGGCAACTTAGCTAAAGATGGATTTAAAATGAATGTAATGTATCAAGATGCTGCTGGTGCTTTGAAACGTTATTTACCAGAAGGTCCTGAAGCTGGCAAACAATTAAATGAAATTTTAAATTTAGATAGATTAAATAATCAAAACGATCCGCAGCCAGATGGTATTTTTGATTATGTAGAAGGCATTACTGTTAGTAGTAATCAAGGTAAAATTATTTTTCCTGTGTTAGAACCTTTTGGCCAAGACTTAGCAAAAGCATTTGTTGGAGCGCCTAATTTAGCCCGTAAATATTTGTACAATTATTTGTATGATAGCACACAAATAATTGCACAGCAATATCCGCAATACAATCGCTTTATTTTAAAAGGTACCTACAAAGGAAGTAGTGGTAGCGAAATTTATTTAGGAGGTTTTAATATTCCGCAAGGCTCAGTAAAAGTTACAGCAGGAGGTGTACAATTAGTAGAAAATGTAGACTATCAAATAGACTACGGCTTGGGCAGAGTAAAAATATTAAATACAGGATATTTAAGTAGTGGTGTGCCCATAAATATTAGTTACGAGAATAATGCTAACTTTAATTTTCAGCAACAAAATTTAGTAGGTACGCGTTGGGATTATTTTGTAAACGAAAAAATGAATATAGGTGGTACCTTGATGCGCCTTAGCGAAAGACCATTTAGCAATAAAGTGCAGTTTGGCGACGATCCAATTAAAAATACTGTTGCAGGTTTGGATGTAAGTTACGTAAGCGAATTACCAGGGCTAACCAGATTGTTAGATAAACTACCAATATATAGTACTACTGCTCCAAGTATTATTAATGCATTTGCAGAGGGTGCTACATTGCAACCTGGTCATTCTAAAATTATTGGAAAAGTAGGAGAGGTGTATATTGATGATTTTGAAAGTAGCCGCAGTAGTTACGATTTACGTTACCCAGTTACCAACTGGAGCCTGGCATCTGTACCTTATGAGGCAGTAGATGAAAATGGGTCCATACTTTTTCCAGAGGCTAAAGAATTAAATAGTTTAAACTCTGGTAAAAACAGAGCTAAATTATGTTGGTATAATTTAGAGCCATCGCTTACCAATTTATCCCAAAGCTCTGGCATGCCAGACCACATCAAAAACGATTTGAATCAATTGAGCAATCACTACATTCATACAATTCGTCAAGAAGATGTGTTCCCACAAAAGAGTATTGCCAATTTTACAAATTCACTTACCACTTTCGATTTAGCTTATTATCCACAAGAAAAAGGTCCTTATAATTTTGATGCAAGAGGCATTGACGCAAATGGCAGATTAAAAGATCCTGCAACACGTTGGGGTGGTATCAGTAGATATATCGATCAAAGTGATTTTGAATCAAGCAATGTAGAATTTATTGAGTTTTGGGTGATGGATCCATTCTTGTATCAAACAGGCAGCAAAGGAGGTTCCTTGTATTTTAATTTAGGAAATATAAGCGAAGATGTTTTAAAAGATTCAAGAAAAGGTTTTGAAAATGGCATTCCATATCCGTATGATGTAAGCAAAATGGAAGAAACCAATCTTGGGCAAGTACCAAAATATCAACAGCAAATCAATAATGCTTTTGCTAATGATTTACCAGCAAGGCAAAGGCAAGATGTAGGATATGATTGCATGAATAATACAGAAGAGGCTGTGAAATTTGCTAGCTATTTAACTGCTTTAAAAAATAATTATGGTGCTACTAGTAAAGTGTATATTGATGCATTAAATGATCCGAGTAACGACGATTATCATTATATACGTGGCGACGATTATGATCAGATGCAAGCATCTATTTTTGAAAGATATAAAAAGTATGATAATCCAGAAGGCAACTCTCCTGTAAATAATAGTAGTTCTGTATTCAGTAATTCGTTTACCAATATGCCAGAAAGCGAAGACATTAATCGCGATAATACATTAAACGAAAATGAGCAATATTTCCAATATCGTGTAGATTTAAAGCCAAGTATGCAGGTTGGTCAAAGTTTTATTATCAATAAGCAAGTAGCCAATAATGTACCCCTTGCAAATGGTACAACTACTACTGAAACTTGGTATCAATTTCGTGTGCCGATTAAGCAATTTACAAATAGAGTTGGTAGTATATCCGACTTTAGAAGCATACGTTTTATGCGTATGTATTTAACGGGTTTCGAGGATAGTGTAATTCTACGTTTTGCAAAATTAGAATTAGGTCGCAATCAATGGCGCCGTTATAATTTTAGTTTAAAAAATCCTGGAGAAATTGTACCAGAGGTAGATAATACAGGTACAGAATTTAATTTAACTAGTGTAAGTATCGAAGAAAATTACAGTCGGCAACCAATTCCTTATGTTACACCAGCAGGTATTGTAAGGCAACAACAACAAATTTCTAATGGCCAAAATATTTTCTTAAATGAACAAAGTATTTCAGAGCAAGTATGTAATTTAGAAGATGGGGACAGTAAAGGCGCCTTCAAACAAATTAATATGGATATGCGCCAGTTTCAAAACCTTAAAATGTTTGTGCATGCAGAAGCCAGAAATACTGCTAGATTAAACAACGACGATTTGCGTGCATTTATTCGTTTAGGGAATGATTTTAGTACCAACTACTACGAGTATCAAGTACCATTAAAAGTTACTGTGCCAGGTAGCACTGCATCTGCAGAAATTTGGCCCATTGAGAATGAAATGGAAATTACATTGCAGGACTTTGTAAATATAAAAGCCGAAAGAAACAAAATAGGAGCAAGTATCCAAATACCATACTCTAAAGTATTGGCCAATGGACATCTATTACGCATCATTGGTAATCCAAATCTAGGTGATGTAAAAATGGCAATGCTTGGAATAAATAATCCAAAGCGTGGCGAAAAAAATAATTCTGCAACAGATGATGGATTGAGTAAATGTGCAGAGGTTTGGTTTAACGAATTACGCTTGTCTGGCTTGAATGAAAAAGGTGGCTACGCAGCGGTGGCAAGAGCAGATGTGCAATTGGCAGACCTAGGTACTGTGCGCGCAAGTGGTGATATGCATACACGTGGATACGGCAATATCGACCAAAAATTAAATCAACGAATGCGCGACGATTATTATCAATATAGCGCAAGTGCAAATATTAATGCCGGAAAATTGTTGCCAAAGTCTTGGGGAGTTACCTTGCCTGTGTTTATTGGTAAAAGCCAAAATGTAAGCACACCGCAATACGATCCTTACGATTTGGATAGCGAATTAAAAACAAAATTAGCTACACTTTCCAAAGCAAGTGCCGATTCTTTAAGAAGCATTGCACAAGATATTACTACCATTAATAGTTTGAATTTTAATAATGTCAGAATTCAACCAATAAAAGAAACAAAGTCAGGTGACAATCCTAAATCTAAATTAAAAGCGCCATGGAATATCAGCAACTTTAATTTTAGTTATAGTTATAGCAATACCATGAAACGCAGTCCATTACTAGTGTTTGACGATTTGCAAGACCATATAGGGAATGTTGGATATGCTTATGCACCAAATGCAAAAAGTATAGAGCCTTTCAAAAAAATTATTAAATCAAAAAATAAAAAAGTAGATAAATACTTAACATTGTTTAGAGATTTTAACTTCAAATTATTACCTACCAATGTGTCATTAAATTCGGATATGCACAGAGTATTTGGCGCAACACAAGTGCGTAATATAGATGATGGCAATTATCAATTGCCTACTACATTTTATAAATTTTTTACGTGGAGCAGAACTTATAATATGCAATGGAGTTTAACCAATAATCTTTCATTCAATTATCAAGCTACCAACCAAAGCAGAGTAGATGAACCAAATGGATTTTTGGATAGCCAGCAGAAAAAAGATACTTTATGGAACAATATTAAACGATTAGGTAGAAATACAATTTTTACACAATCCGTGAATGCTAATTATACAGTTCCAATCAATAAAATTCCAATATTGGATTGGGTAAGTTTAAGAGCAGGATACCAGGCTACTTACAATTGGAATGCTGCAAGTTTGTTAGCTACTAATTTAGGTAACACTATTAGTAATACACAAACCAAAACATTAAATGGCGATTTTAATTTTTCGTCGTTGTACAACAAATGGAAATTTTTAAGAGTAGCTAACCAACCTAAACAAGTTGCTTATAAAGGTAATAACAACAATGCAAAGCCAGTGGAAAAATCTGGTGCAAGCAAAGGATTGGGTATGAATAGAGACAAAGCCCAGCCATTTGCTAACCCAAATGTGGCAAAAGGCAAAAATGGCAAAGATGGTGCAATAGGCAAAGAAGATAGTAAGTCAACCAATTTAAAAACAGAGAATCAACCAGAGGATACAAAACAAGAAAAAACTACCGATAAAGGTAAAACAAAAGTAAAAACGGTTAAGGTAAAAGATGCCAATGGTAAAATGGTAATTGTCCCCGCTGATTCACTAAAATCGTTTACGCAAAAGCTAAAAGATTTTCAAAAACAAAAGAGACTAGAAGAGAAAAAAGCTAAAGCACTTGCCAAAGCAGAAGCTAAAAAAAGAAAGCAAATGCCAGATGCTTTGCGTGTAGTAGGTAGACTGATAAGTATGGTAAAAAGAGCCAACTTTACTTATGCAGAAAATGGTGGAAATACACTACCTGGCTATATGGATAGTACACAAGCAATGGGAGTAAACTGGCGTACAAGTGCCAACCAATTGCCATATTCATTTGGGTTTCAGCCCAATAGAAATAGTTTAGAAACCTATGGAAGAAATGGTTTACTTTCCAGAGATAGTTTGTTTAATGCTAACTTCTCGCAAACATTCTCGAGCAATTTAAATATGACTGCTACTGTAGAACCACTCCCAGATATGCGTATAGATTTTAGTTTGAAAAGAAACTTTAATAAAGCATATAACGAGTTGTATAAAGATACCAATGGCGTTTCCGGCTTGCAGCATTTAAACCCATTTGAAGGTGGAGGATTCGAAATCTCATACATCAGTTTTGGTACCATGTTTCAAGATACCGATAAAAATGGTTTAACCAAAGCATTCTACGATTTTGAAAACAATAGAAAAATTATTTCTAATCGCCTAGGGGTTATCAATCCTTATGCAGCAGGAGTAACAGCACCAGAAGATCCTGGCTATGCAAAAGGCTATACACGCTATGCTCAAGAAGTATTGATTCCATCTTTCTTAAGTGCGTATGCCGGCAAAGACGCTACCTCATTTCCATTAGTGCGTAGCGAGCAAAATAATATTAAAAGTAATCCATTTCGCTATATTATGCCAAAACCAAATTGGCGACTAACGTATAACGGATTGACGAAGATACCCGCGTTGAAAGAAAAATTTAATAATATAAATATTACGCATGGCTATAATGGTACACTTAGCATGAACAATTTTAATAGTAGTTTGCTATATCAAGATTTATTTAGCGTGGGGTATCCATCTTTTATAGATAGCAATAGTGGCAACTATGTACCATATTTCTTTGTACCTAATATTACGATAAATGAAAGATTCGAACCATTGATTGGCGTAGATTTAGCTACAAAAAGTAACATGACCATTCATTTTGAATATAAAAAATCGAGAATGCTAAGTTTGAGTTTGCTTGATTTTCAATTGAGCCAAACGACTAGTAAAGAAGTAGTATTTGGTGGTGGTTGGAGATTAAAAAAAGTAAGACTGCCAATTGCTTTATTTGATTTAAATAAAAAGAAGAATGATATGAATATCAAAATGGATTTTAGTATTCGTGATGATGAAACTGCCTTACAATTTTTAGACAGACGCCAAAGTACACCTACTAAAGGACAAACTGTAATTGGTATTACGCCAAGCATAGATTATATCTACAGCCAAAACCTTACAGTACGCTTGTACTATGACCGCCGGCAAACAATACCGCATACAACAACTGCCTTCCCAATTACTGCAACCAAAGGTGGTATTATGTTTAGATTTTTATTAGGGCAATAAAGTATAAATTACCTTTATTTTCACTAAAATTTATCATTAAAAATTCCATACGAATTGTAACTTGCATGCTACAATTGTATGAATAACTATACTTTATTAATTCAACGCCTCGATGTGTTTATTCGTAAATTTTATACGAATCAATTAGTGCGTGGTTTGATTTTGTTTTTTGCTTCTTTACTAGCACTATATTTGGTGCTAAGCGTAAGCGAATATTATTTATATTTTTCTAGTACAGTGCGCACTGCATTGGTTACTTTATTTTTATTAATTGCAGCTGTTTCATTAATTGTTTGGGTATTAATTCCATTATTCAAAACATTTCGTTTAGGTAAGGTAATTAGCCACGAAAAAGCAGCTGAAATTGTTGGTACGCATTTCCCGAATGTAAGCGATAAATTATTGAATGTTTTGCAACTTAAAAATAATCAAACAGATTTAGGTAGCGCTGCATTAATACAAGCAAGTATAGATCAAAAAACAAGCGAGCTCGTTCCAATTCCATTTGTAAACGCAATCAATATTGCTAAAAACAAAAAGTACTTAAAATATTTATTGCCGCCAGTTTTATTAATTGGTTTTATATTACTAGCATCTCCAAATATTTTTAAAGAAAGTGCACAACGCCTTATACAGCCTACAAAAACATTTGAGAAAAAAGCACCATTTACTTTTAGTGTAGAAAATAAAAAATTGAATGTGCCACAGTATGACGATTTTGTGCTAGAAGCAAAAGTAGATGGAACAGCAGTGCCAGATAAAGTAATGGTAAATGTAAATGGGCAACAGTATGACATGCTTAAAAAAGACAAAACACATTTTACTTATACTTTTTTAAAAGTTCCAAAAGATATTAATTTCAATTTGCAAGCCGCGGGCTTTAGCAGTCAACCTTATAAAATTGCGGTGCTGATGAAGCCTGTAATTAATAGCTTTAAAGTATTTGTAGATTATCCAGATTACACAGGACACAAAGACGAAGTGCTAGACAATATGGGTGATATTGTAGCACCACAAGGTACACAAGTGCGTTGGGCATTTAATACAGCGCATACAGATAATGTGTTGTTTAGTTTTGGTACAGGCGCAGCATTCCCTATAGCACAACAAGGAAACATTTTTACACATGCTACTAAATTTATGCATGATACTACTTACAATATAATGGTACGCAACAATAATATTGCTAAGGCCGATAGCCTACATTACACAGCTAGCATAGTGCCAGATCAATATCCTGCCATTAATGTAAATCAATACAATGATAGCCTCACAGAAGATTATGTATTGTTTACTGGCGAAGCAAGTGATGATTATGGCGTGAGAAATTTGAATTTGGTTTACACTATTTCTAAGGTAGATGATAATGGCAAAACAATTGGTGGCGCCAGAAATGGTGTATTGCCGATTGCTATCAATGGCAATACATTTACGCAATTCAACCACATGTTGGATATAGAAACGCTGCATTTAGAACCAGGTACTACACTTAGTTATTACTTTCAGGTATGGGATAATGATGGGGTAAATGGCAGCAAAAGCGCCAAAAGCCAAGAGTTTAAATATAGCAAACCTACCTACAAACAATTGGATAGTTTGATAGAAGAAAAGCAAGAAGAAATAAGCAAAGATATTAGCAGTAGCAGTAAGGCTAGCGATAAAATAGAAAAGCAAGCTAAGGCATTGCAAGAAAAATTATTGGATAAACCACAATTGGATTGGGAAGATAAAAAGCAATTGCAAGAGGTGTTGAAGGAAAGTAAGGAGATGAAAGAAAACATCGAAAAGATGAAAGAAAAATTTCAGAAAAATAATGAAAGAAGTAACGAGATAAATGAACATAGTGATGCCATAAAAGAAAAGCAAGAGCAGCTTGAAAAAATTATGGATGAAATGCTAGACGATGAGATGAAGAAAAAATTGGATAGACTGCAAGAGCTAATGGATAAATTAAGCAAAGAAGAGTTGTTCCAAAAATTAGAAGAAATAAAGCAAGACCAAGACCTTCAGCAAAAAGATTTTGAAAGATTGAAAGCATTAATGGATCAATTGGAGAAAGATATGCGCATGGAAGACTTAGCCAATAAAATGCGCGATTTGGCAAAGCTGCAAGATAAATTGCAAAAGCAAAACGAGCAAAATACCAAAACCAATGCCGAGCAAAAGAAAGACCAAGATGCATTAAATAAAGAGTTTGATAAGGCT
>Ga0304730_1003097_pt1 | contig 11382 bp, 9 predicted proteins | sample M_130628_MF_Meta_FD_190474 | JGI IMG/M metagenome (GOLD analysis project Ga0304730, IMG submission 190474) | Freshwater microbial communities from Lake Montjoie, Canada to study carbon cycling - M_130628_MF_MetaG (v2) (version 2) | ecosystem: Environmental > Aquatic > Freshwater > Lake | place...
ATTCCAAAAAAGAAGCAGGTAATCGATTTTGTTCGTGCTAAATTGGAAGAAAACAAATCAGAAGAAGCAAAATTATTGATTAATAAAATTCTAGAGCTCTATGAAACAAGCACCGGGTTTAATGTAAGCCAACTTTCAAAAGTACGTATCCGACGAATGAAAGCTGAACATTATAAAGAGATGATTCTTTCATTGGATGAAGAATTAAATTCCATAATATGTTCTCATGAATTTAAACAATTAGATGATTCGCAAGAACCGGAATCCAATTTGTATTCTAAAATTAGTCAATTAACAAACGACCTTCGAGTTCATCCTACCTATTCAATGATAGATGAGGCCGGTGAAATAGAAAATCAAATTTCAGATAATAACGAGTCAGAGTTACTACTTCATCTTTATAAAACGAGTCGCGAATTTTATAGCAATTCTACTCCTAAAGATAAATTAGATAATTTTTTAAAAAAATACGACCAAGTATTTTTACAATCGAAAAATAACTATTTAAGAACCAAGTATAGTTTTGTTTTAAAATCATTAGAGCAAGACAAACTATTAGGTTGTTTAAATACAGCTGAAGCAGAAAACCTTTATAAAAATTATGAAGAGCTTTTAATTGTTGAAACAATTGAAGAATATAAGTTTGAATTATTGCTTTCAATATTGAGATGCGGTGTATTACTTCCTAATAGTGTAGTATTATTAAAAACCTATATTAAACAAGCTGAAGATGAAATTGAAAATAATTTTTCTTCAACATATCAAGGATTTAGCTATTTAAATTATTTTATCGCTTTATATTCTAGTAAGGCTTCTAAACCGTATCGATTAAAATTATTAAACGAATATGAGAAATCAATAAGTGTAGATTTTACTGCTGAAAAAGCAAAAATAAAAATTAGCAAAGGAATTATACTATTACATTTTTCTGATTACAATGAAGCAAAAAAAAGTTTTAACTCAGCAGAACATTTGATTTATAAAACCTCCTGGAAAAATATTGAAGGCAGAAGCGCATGGAGAAATATTTGCTATTGGAGAAAATACATTTTTGCCGAAATGATTTTTAATAAGGATCAAATGTACAATCCTGCTATGTTTTATGATTTAGAAAAGATAATTAACGACACTTCCACTAATAGACAAGATTCATTTCAAATAAAAAATGAAATCGAAGGATTAAGAGATTTTTTATGTCATAAATGGATGTCGGCTTTAGAAAAATACGAATCAGCTAATCAATATTACGTGGCGCCATATTATCCTAACGACTACTATTTTAATCAAGCTATGATTTGTATTATTAATGAAAAAAACGAGTCAAAATTCATCAACAAGTTAAAGGCATCTGAAAGTATCTTTTTCTCAACAACTGCAATTGAACTGCTGAAGAAAGCTAAAATATTTTATAAGGAACATAAATCAACGAATATTTATGAAATAGAGGATCTGCTGCAAAACAATTACCGTTTTTAAAATGTTAGTGCTATCATTGCAATTCATAAAAAATCACAGATTTAATATTTGCCACAAGCATCTATTATAAGCACAAAGTAAAACTTTATACGAATGAATTTATCAAACAGAAAAGATATTGTATTTGTTATCCTAGCAGGGTTCTTTATAACTAACGCAATTGTTGCTGAATTAATAGGTGGTAAGCTAGTTGAATTTTTTGGGTTGTTTACACAGAGCCTAGGTATTATTTTATGGCCTGTGGTTTTTGTTATGACAGATCTTATAAATGAATACTATGGCAAAAGTGGCGTAAGAAAACTGACCTTCATTACAATTGGTTTAATTATCTACACCTTTTTCATCATCACGATTGGTATCAACTTAACAGCAACTTCTTTTAGCCCTGTGAATGATGCCGCATTTAAAACGGTATTCGGACAAAGTCAATGGATTATTGTGGGTAGCATCATCGCATTCTTATGTTCACAATTAGTAGATGTTTACTTCTTCTGGGTATTTAGAAAAATGACCAATGGTAAAATGATTTGGTTTAGAGCAACAGGAAGCACTATTATCAGTCAGCTCTTCGACACATTCATTGTACAGTTTATTGCATTTGTGATACCTGGATATTGGTCGTTTAATGAATTCCTGCACAACGCAGCTATTGGTTATGTTTTCAAATTAATAATAGCAGTTGCGCTAATTCCAATGATTTATATTCTGCATAATATTATCAGCAGATATATGCATCCCAAAGGCGAAGATGCTGTAAGTTCTTAAGATCTTTATAGGTTAAATACGACTAATCTATTGTTGCAATTACTTTTAATTCGATTGCAATTGGAGTTGGTAAACAATTGATTTCGCATGTAGTTCTACAAGGTAAATTATCTTTGAAGTATTCTGCGTAGATACGGTTGTATATTTTGAAATCGTCTTTCATATTCGTAAGAAAAACAGTTACGTCTACAATCTTATCCCAACTCGAACCCGCATCTTCTAAGATGTATTTTATATTACGAAATACAGAATGACATTGCGCTTCGATATCATATGAAGTAATATTCCCGCTCTCGTCTAATTCAACTCCAGGAATTTTTTTAGCTCCTCTTTCACGAGGTCCAACACCTGATAAAAACAATAAATTTCCTACACGACGGGCATGCGGATATAAACCTACAGGCTCAGGAGCCTTTGATGAATTAATTCTGTTCGTAGAGTTGTCTGTCATTTTCTTTTATAAGTTTTAATTGAATCTCTAAATCCCAGTTTGATCGTACCGTAAATAAATCTGTTAACCATACTTTTTCGGGTTGTTTTTTATTTAATATGCCTTGCGATAATTGCTGATTGTTATCTTCATCATCAATCACGCGGATAAAATACTTTCCTGGTGTTACATAATCAAAATGAAACTCTTTTGTATTTTGGCCTTTAAAAATTCGCTGCTGAGCTACAACATTATAATCATTATTTAGTAGTTGAATTAAATAAGGATTAGTATTTAGTTCATATTCAAGTTGTGCTATAACATTTCCTGAATGCTCCCGATCAGGCAAGGAAATATAAATTTGCATACTGTCGTTTGCATTTCCATATACATCGCGAATGTTGCCTTTAGGCATTATTAACTGATATCTAATTCCACGAGTAAATTGATAGTTATTTAATCGCCATTTGTTGGAAGTCTCCATCGAAAAATAAATAGAGTCAATCAAATTAGTGTCTTTGAACAATAAGGCAGGACTACTAACAGCAAGTAACGGATGATTACTTATTAATCGCAATGTATCAGAACTGTTTTGAATATTCTTCCATTCAAAATTTAATTCATTGGATTTTTTTTCACTGAAAGAAATTTGTACTGTATCATTCACGGCTTTACCATCAGTAATTAAAAATTGTACCTCGTTAATTGATGAGTCTTTTAGACTGATAAAAAGTGAATCTCCATTTGTGGTTGGTAAATAATAAAAATCTTGAGTAGAATATTTATTGCCTATAGCAATGCAATTAAGTTGGGCAGGAAGATTGTAAACCACCAATGCCGTTGTTTTATCTAACAAAGTCGATTTTAATAAACGAAGATTTTTAGGGGATTGTTTAAAGGAATAGATATCAATTTTATCATTTATTGGTAAATCAATTACACCACTAATAAAGCCAACCGACTCATCATAATCTACTAAATAATTATTATTTTTATCATCAATAGCAACGAGATAATAACTTCCTTTTTTCAGATTATTGATTTTAAAAAATCCTTTCTCATCTGTCTTTCCAAAATAAGTTGGCTTATTCTTTAACAGCGAATCTAAATTTGTTCTATCAATAATTGCATACAACAATAAACTGAATTTACCACTTGGTTTTAATATAGCTGCATCTTTTACACTTCCTTGAATAAAAAGTGAATCAATAATACTACCCGTAGAAAACACATAACGTATGGTATCATTTACATTACCCTCATGCACATCAGTTACAGCTCTGCCAAAATTGATTGAATAGGTAGTATTGGTTTGCAATAAACTATCAAAAGTTATTACAACAGATTTTTTATTTGCTTTAATTATTGGCGCTTTATCAGGTATTGGAGAAATTAAAATCTGGCTAGATGCATCCAACAATTGTACATACTCATCAAAATTCAAAGTAATTTCAGACGAATTAAAATTTATTGAATTATTTGCGGGAACAGAATTTAAAAGCTGAGGAGCTATTTCATCTTTGGCACCTCCAGTTGGGGTTACTTTATTCGCGCACGACGAGATAAAAAACAAAATTACTATCCAACAAAAAATATTTTTCATAAAAACGATTCTTTATACAATTTTTGAATAATTAAAATCACTTTGGATAAATACGAAGCATCTGTCTCATCAAAACAATTTAACGAATCACTATCGAGGTCTAAAACCATTCTCACTCTTTCATCGACTATTACAGGCAACACGATTTCAGATTTAGATAAAGAACTACAGGAAATATGGCCAGGAAACTCATCCACATTAGAAACAATTATAATACGACCTTCCATCCATGCCTTTCCGCAAACACCCTTGCCATAAAATATACGAGTGCATGCAACAGGGCCTTGAAACGGACCTAATACTAATTCTTCTGCTCGAACGAAGTAAACCCCAACCCACAAATGATTAAAAGTAGATTTAATTATTGCCATAATGTTTGAAACATTCGCAATAAAATCTGTTTCACCATTTACGATAGCCTCAATCTGTGGAAGCATTACTTTGTAGCGCTCTTCTTTCCCAAGTTCTTTGGACGCAATTAATAAATCCTCTACCATTATTGCAAAGATATTAATCTTTACTATTCGGCATAGGCAATTGTAAGTACGCTTACCTTGCAGCCTTGAATTTTATTGAAAAGCTGAATACATACAGCTAATGTACTTCCTGTTGTCATTACATCATCAACTAATAATACATGCTTATCAACGAAAATATGAGGTGATTTTATTTTAAAGACAGAAGCCACATTTTTAAATCGTTCAAACCGTGATTTACGTGTTTGTGTCGCACTGTTTTTAACCCGCAGTAAGCAATTTTTTATGACGATGCTATTAAACTGCTGCGATAGGCCATTTGCAAAACAAAGTGATTGATTATAACCTCTCACTTTCATTTTCTTTTTATGTAATGGGATAGCAATAATATAATCGATTGCGTTAAACTTACTTTCCACGATTAATTCCGCAGCATACAATGAACCTATTCGCTCGCCTATTTCCGGGTGTTTTTTATATTTTAGCTCATGCATTAGACGTTGTACTTTACCTTTTTTCTGGAAATAAAAAAAAGCAGAAACATCTTCAACAATAGCATTGCCCCAAAACTGCTTTTCCATTTTATTATCTTGTATTCGATGGAAGTTTGTTCTAGGCAAATGAATGATACATGTTGTACAAATAACCTTTTCGCCTTTCACAAGTAATTCTTCACAGGCAAAACAAAGTTCAGGATATAAAATAGAAAGGGTGTCTCTTAAATAAGACTTTATTAATTCTAACATTCAGCAAAATTAAATATGCCGCTGTTGAATAACCGACAATAAATATTTACAAACGCTTAATCTAACTCTCCGTAATCTTCAATTTGAAATTTAAGATTATTTGGGTATCGTTTATAATGCATTTGTTTAACTAGACCAGATAAAATAGCCCTAAGCTCCTGAATATTATTTTTATTTAATGCAGAAATAAAAACCGAGGTCAAATTTTCCTTAGCAACCCAAAGCGATTTAAATTCATGAAGAGAAATATTTTCACGCTGCAAAGGGGTTAAATCATCTTCCTCTTTAGCCACAAAAATATAAGCATCAATCTTATTAAACACTATTAAAATTGGCTTATCAATAGCACCAATATCAGTTAATGTTTCATTCACAACCCGAATATGTTCTTCAAAATTTTTGTGTGAAATATCAACCACATGCACAAGAATATCTGCTTCCCGAACTTCATCTAAAGTTGATTTAAACGACTCTACTAAATCATGTGGCAACTTGCGAATAAATCCTACTGTATCCGAAAGCAAAAAAGGAACGGCATCTAACACAACCTTGCGAACTGTAGTATCCAGCGTTGCAAACAATTTATTTTCTGCAAAAACATCACTCTTACTAAGCACATTCATTATTGTACTTTTTCCAACATTGGTGTAACCAACTAATGCAATACGCACGATTTCTCCTCTTCTTTTCCGCTGTGTTGAATTTTGCTTATCAATATCGGATAGTCGTTCTCGCAGTTTACTTAATTTATCACGGATTACACGGCGATCAGTTTCAATTTCTGTTTCACCTGGACCACGCATACCAATACCACCCCTTTGTTTCTCGAGATGGGTCCACATTCGCGTTAAGCGCGGCAACAAATATTTATATTGCGCTAATTCTACTTGTGTTTTAGCTTGCGCTGTCCGTGCTCGTTTAGCAAAAATGTCGAGAATCAATGTGGTTCTATCTAATACCCTGCAGCCTATTAGTCTTTCAATGTTTTTTAGTTGCGAAGGAGTTAGTTCATCATCAAAAATGGCAATCTGAATATCACTCGCTTTTATAAAAGCAATGATCTCTTCTAATTTTCCTTTACCAACAAATGTTCTGGAATCAGCAGAATCTAATCTTTGAATAAATCGTTTAACCGTATTGGCGCCTGCTGTCTCCGCAAGGAAAGCCAATTCATCAAGATATTCATTAACCTTTTCAGCATCCTGAAAGCGAGTTATTAATCCAACGAGTATAACACGTTCTGTAATCGGTTGTGTAGATATCAATTTTATTTTTCTCCCTTAATATTAAAACCAACCACGTCCAATACCATCTGCACGAAAAGGCCAAGGCATTGCTGCAATTATTATCAATAAAGCTAGCCCGAACCAAATTAAAATTTGCTTGTATTTACCCGCATCTGTATCCATTTTCTTTGAGCGGATGTTTCCAATAGTAATAAACACAATGGCGATAATCATCATTGTAAGATGTTCCACTGTCCAAAAGCGAAGAACTGCATCTTTCATTGCAGCAGCCATATTACTACGACCTGCTTGCACAACTCCACTTGTCATGTATAAAATAATTCCTATTACTAATTGTAAATGCGCTGCAACCATCGTAAACAACGTACGCTTTCTATCGCTAGGTGTATACGGATTTTTTCCCGACAAACTCATTGCCGCCTTTACAATTGACACTACCATTAAAAGCAATAAAGCCCAACGCAAGAATGAATGAAGTTTAATAATGAAGTCCATAGTTTTTGTGGTTTAGTTTTCAAAAATACGAAAACAATAAAGTGCTTTCCAAACTAATTGAAAGTTCTTATGACATAAATATGACTTTAGGTTTATTTCCATCGGAATAATCAAATAAAGTTGTCGTTTTATCAGTAACCAACAACAAAATAAGATGCAGCTATTCGAAAAAAACTGGGAAAGTCCAACATCCAAAGAAAGACTTTCTATCGTATTTGCAGAGCGAAACCAGAACTATGGCGCTTATGTGCTGCGTAAAGATTATGATGAAACTATTATTCGTGCATTTTTAATTACAATTTTCGCAGGTATTATATTGACGGCAGCTCCTATTATTAAAAGTTATTTCTTTTCTGATGCTGTAGTACTTTCAACTGGTTCACGCGATATAGTAGTTGAAATGGCATTTCCCAATGAACCCATTAAACCTGAAGAGCCTATCAAGCAGGATAACAATCAAAAACCTGCCGAGTCCAACACCGTTCGGGATGTCACCCCGGTAGTAGTTAATCATCCAACAACTGATACTGTCAGAACACAAAATGATTTATCCAATTTAAACACAGCACTAACAACTACAAAAACTGATTCAACAAATAAAACCACAACTGGACCTGAGGATACAAAAAAAGGGAATAATAATAGTGGATTTATTTTTCATGGGTGGGTGGAAGTGATGCCAGCATTCCCTGGTGGTGAAATGGAGATGATGAAATATTTAAGTAAAAACTTGAAGTATCCAGAACAAGCAAAAGATGCGGATGCGCAAGGAACCGTTTTAATTTCTTTTATTATCGATAAAGAAGGTTTGATATCAAATCCAGTTATTAAGCGAAGCATTGGTTTCGGATGTGAAGAAGAGGCCATACGAGTTATTCAAAATATGCCGGCATGGTCGCCAGGAAAAATGAATGGGCAACCCGTAAATGTAGAATATGTATTGCCTATTCGTTTTACACTCCGATAAACAAGTGTACTTTTAATTGTAACGGACAGCAATGTCCGTTTTTTTTTATATCGTTTTTTACATTCTATTATTCTTTATTTTTGAAAAAAATATCGTTTATGAAAAAGTTTGCTTTTATCGCATTTTTATTTCTTATTGCTTGTAAAACACAAAAGCCAGTTGCAGAATCAACAGCTGTAGAAGAACTACCTGAAGTTACTGTCACTGCATCATCAATCAACGACTATCGCGCAAGTGAAACGAAGTCGTTTGATTTAATACATACAAGATTAGATGTGCGCTTCGACTGGCAAAAACATTATATGTACGGTGAAGCAACAATTTCAATGAAGCCTCATTTTTATCCTTCAAAAGTAATTTACTTAAATGCCCGTGGGATGGAAATAAAAAGAGTTGCTTTAATTAATAGCAGGGATACAGGCAATTTAAACTTTAGTTATTCTAATGATACAATAACCATAAATCTTGATAAAGAATTAACGAGACAAGAAACAATCACTGTATATATTAACTACATTTCAAAACCTGATGAATTAAAGAACATTGGTGGTAGTGCGGCTATTAGTAGCGATAAAGGATTATATTTTATTAATGCTGATGGTAAAATAAAAGACAAGCCTCGTGAAATTTGGACACAAGGCGAGACACAAAGCAATTCAGTTTGGTTTCCAACTATTGATGTTCCCAATCAAAAATCTACCGAAGAAATAAACATCACAGTTGAAAATAATTTTAAAACTCTATCGAACGGATTACTCATTAAAAGCATTCAACATACAGATAATACAAGAACTGATTACTGGAAAATGGATTTACCGCATTCTCCCTATTTATTTATGATGGCCATTGGAGAGTATGCAATAGTAAAAGATAAATGGAGAGATAGAGAAGTCAATTATTATGTTGAACCTAAATACGAAGCAGATGCTAGAGCCATTTTTGGTAATACTCCTGAAATGCTCGAATTCTTTTCTAAAATACTTGGAGTTGATTATGCTTGGCCGAAATACAGTCAAGTAGTTGCGCGCGATTATGTAAGTGGAGCAATGGAAAACACATCGGCAACATTACATGGAGAATTTTTACAACAAACAAAAAGAGAGCTATTAGATGGCACTAATGAAGATGTGATTTCTCATGAATTATTTCACCAATGGTTTGGAGATCTCGCTACTTGTGAATCATGGTCTAATTTACCATTAAATGAATCCTTTGCTACTTACGGAGAATACCTGTGGAACGAATATAAGTACGGAAGGGATGTAGCGGATATTGGATTAGAAAGCGATTTGAAAAGCTACTTGGATGAATCTAAAATGAAGCAAGAACATTTGATTCGTTTTTATTATGAGAACAGAGAAGACATGTTCGATCGCCACTCTTATGCAAAGGGTGGAACAGTATTGCACATGTTACGCAAGTATGTTGGTGATGATGCATTCTTTGCTTCCCTAAAGTTATACCTTCAAAAGAATTCTTTTAAAACCGCAGAGGTGCATGATTTGCGACTTGCTTTCGAGGAAACAACAGGGGAAGATTTAAATTGGTTTTTCAATCAATGGTTTTTAAATCAAGGCCATCCATCTCTGAATATAAATTATAATTGGGATGCCAGTATAATGAATCAAGAAATAGTTGTAGAACAGCTTCAAGATTTATCAACGACTCCTTTGTATAAACTTCCTATTGATGTAGACTTCTATTTTTCGACTTACAAAGTAAGAGAGCGCATTGTACTAACAGATAAAAAACAAAAATTCAAATTCAGATTTCCTGAAAAACCGTTAGCAGTAAATTTTGACGCAGAAAAAATGCTGACATGTAATAAAACAGATACTCATTCAGAGATAGAGTGGATTGCCATTTACAATAATTCTTTTCTATATCAAGATAAAAAAGATGCATTAGAACATTTAAGTATTTTAGATTGGAACAACAATATCGCCGCTGTATTTCGTAAAGCGATGACTGATAAAAACAAGAATATTCAATCATTTGCAATAAATCAAATTGAACCATTACTCATTTCCGCTGACTCTATTGAAATAGCAAATCAGTTAATTGCTATAGCAAACGATAAAAAATTAAATTCAAGTGTAAGGGTAATTGCGATTTCAAAAATATCATCATTTGATTTAAGTGGTCAAATCACATCACTATTTAACAATTTGTGCAATGATAGTTCTTACAACATAATGGCAGCTGCATTAAATGGAATTGCAAATAAAGATTTACCGACTGCAATGAAGAAAGTTAAAATACTTGAAAGTGAAAGTGACAATAATTTACGCGGAATTGCTGCTGATTTTTATTCTAATCACGGGGATGAATTCAGTGCGGATTTTATGTTCAATTATATTGATGCAAATGAAGATATAAATTATGGCGATCTGAATATCATCAACACCTATTTAAAGAATCAAGACAATCCTGCTATATTCGAAAGGTTCACAAGAAAATTTTACATCATAGGTAGTGAAACTAGCAATAAGTATATTAGAATGCTTTGCATACAAGGACTTTTCAATGCGAAAAATAAATTAGAAAAAATTAATGAATCTGCATCTGAAAAAGACAAGTTAAATAATGATAATATCTTATCATTCACAAACCAATCAGGAAAAAAATTGATTGAACTTGAAACAAATGAGGATTTAAAAAATTATTATGCTTCTTACTTTAAATTTTCTAAATAAAAAAGTTGGCGCAAGTCCAATTTGCAATTAAAATCCAAAGTATAAGCTCTCTGTAAAATATTTTTTTTCCATCTAAAAAATAGTAAGCTACTATTGACGAAAAAGGTATTAATAATACCATATAATTTTGCATCCACGAGGTTGCTGAAAACGGTATCATGATTAATCCAAGAATAATAAACAACAAAAGTATCTGTTGACACAACCTTGATTTGGTAACATTTTTCAGATAATTACTGCGCAATTTTAAGAGAGCCAACACAAATAAACTTACTATAACTAACATCGTTAAAATATATTTTGGGAAATTATAGTTTACAAGTGCAGGTACTGATGTAAAACTATTCTTATACTGATTAGTAAATTCAAATAGATTCCCATTCAGGAAATTAACCACTAAGGCCAATAAAAGTGGGACAATAATTCCAATTATACCAATTGATAAATCTCGCCATGATATTGACTTTAATATCGCAACGCC
>Ga0304730_1003098_pt1 | contig 11376 bp, 12 predicted proteins | sample M_130628_MF_Meta_FD_190474 | JGI IMG/M metagenome (GOLD analysis project Ga0304730, IMG submission 190474) | Freshwater microbial communities from Lake Montjoie, Canada to study carbon cycling - M_130628_MF_MetaG (v2) (version 2) | ecosystem: Environmental > Aquatic > Freshwater > Lake | place...
TATTGCAACTACTAAAGATGTTTATCTAACCGACATATCTCCAATAGTTGAATCTAAAGCGTTGACTTTAGCTGGCGTTGATTCTTCAAAACCTAAGTTCTTGAACTGTGTTGCTGAAATAGAAACGTCACTAAAGCCTGAAGAGCTACTAATTCAAATGCAGGCAATTGAATTAGAACTAGGCCGCAAACGCAAAGAGCGTTGGGGCGATAGAAATATTGACATCGACATCATCACTTACGGAAATACAAATTTCAGATCACCTGAATTAGTTATCCCTCACCCTGAAACCAAGAACAGATCTTTTGTTATTGTTCCTTGGTATCTAATGAATCAGAATGCAACACTTCCTGGGGTTGGCAGAATAGAGAAGTTAGCAGAAGTTTTTGTAGATCAGGTGAAACTAAATTGAAGCCAATCAGCCCACTCATGATTGCCCTCTGGGCTATCGCTTCTGCAGTTATTGGTTTTGGCTATAGCCAATGGGCAGTGGGCAACGGTTTAGAAGTTCCGATCAGCACTCCAACCCTTGGCATATCTATTTCGATTATCGCCATAGTGCTTCTAGTTATGGTTGTCCCGATTTGGAAGTACAAAAGAAACCTGACTAAGCCATCAGCTGTAAAACTAATTCCAGTGAATCCCTTCTATGCCGTTCGTGTCCTACTGCTAGCTAAGGCAGCTGCGATAACCTCAGCTATTTTTCTAGGCTGGCACGTTGGAGTATTGGTCAAGCAGTTCACCGCGCCTGTAGTAGTAGCTGATGCAACAACTCTGAACATCAGTGCAGCTTCAACATCAGTGTTTTTACTTGTAGTTGCATTTGTAGTTGAGCAAATATGCAAACTACCAAACGATAAGAACAAAGATGTCTAATCGGCTAAACGTTGCTGTAATAGGTGCAGGTCCTGCAGGGCTTGCTATGGCTAAAGCTATTTCTGATGCAGGTCATTCCTTGATGGCGATAGCAACAACAGATCCAGCAAGAGCAGAACAGGTTGCCACTGTTCTGCCTGGCATCACTATTGCTCCTGTTATTGATGCGGTGCAGAATGTTGATTTAGTTATCTTTGCTATTCCAGGAAAAGAGCTAGCACCATTGGTTTCTGGGTTAGTAAAGACTGAGTCTTTATCTCGAGGTCAACTACTTGTGCACACCTCACCTGACTACGGCTATGAGGTGTTTGATGAAGCACTCTCGTTAGGTGTTGTGCCAATGGCTATTCATCCGGCGATTAGGTTCACCGGCATAAGCTCTATCGATAGAACACGTTTGATGGATAGCTGCATCGCCGTTGATTCACCGAAGGCAGTCCTACCTGTTGTGCAAACACTTGCTATTGAATTAGGTGGCGAACCTGTTCATATTCCTCAAGAGTCAAGAGCAAAGTATGCAGAAGCTATTTCAGTCGCATCATCTTTTACCTCTCTTATAGTTGGTCAGGCAATCACTCTTCTCGAAGATGCCAACATTGAGAAACCTAGAAGTATCCTCTCTGGGATTATGCGCTCGGCTTTAGAGGAATCTTTGCGCAGTGCTGTGGTTGAGATTGACCCAGCAGATCTTTTAGAAGGCGATTCTGAGTGAAGCTAGTTGAGGGGTTAGCAGAACTAAGAGATGAACTTGAAGCTGCCAAGGCTTCGGGTAAGAGTGTTGTTTTTGTGCCAACTATGGGTGCTTTGCATGAAGGACACCTATCTCTGGTTGAAGAAGCCAACCTGGTTCAGGATGCCTTTGTGGTTATGAGCATCTTTGTGAACCCAACCCAGTTTGGTAAAGGCGAAGATTTTGAGAGATATCCAAGGACGCTGCCTAGCGATATCGAGGTCCTGTCTATGCTCGGCCAACCACCGGCTGTGCTGTTTACCCCAGCGGTTGAGGAAGTTTACGCAGCAGGTTTAGATGCCCCCCTGAAGCCTCGTGCGGGGGCTTTGGGGTCTGTATTTGAGGGGTTAGCAAGACCAGGGCACTTTGAAGGAATGCTACATATTGTCTCTTGGTTCTTTGAACTAATCAGGCCTGAGGTAGCTGTCTTTGGGGCCAAAGATGCTCAACAGCTCTTTCTGCTCAAGCGCATGGTTCATAGAGAATTCAATGACTCCATAGAGATTATTGAGGCCAAGACCATCAGGGAAGAGGACTATCTAGCTAAGTCCAGTAGGCACAGGTTTCTATCTAGTGAAGGCAGAGCTTTTGCCCCTAATCTTTTTGCCAGCATGGTTCAAGTCCAAGAGGAGATAACCGAAGGACAACTACCTTCGGCAGCACTGGCTAAGGCTAGAACCATGCTTGATAGGCAACCGCTGGCTAAACTTGATTATCTAGCGCTAGTTGATAAGAGTACCTTTTCACCGATAGGCGATGGGTTCTCGGGCGAAGTCCAATTACTTGTTGCAGTTGTGGTGGATGGGGTTCGCCTTATTGACAACATAACTTTCTATATTCAGGAGCCGGCATGACCGACGAGCAATTAGCAAACAATGAAGACGAACAGGACCTGCCCGAGCAGATTGCAATTCGTCTAGCTAAGCGTGAGCGAATTCTTGCATCTGGTTCTGATGCCTATCCAGTTTCTTTACCTATTACTCACACCATTGACCAGGTAAAGAATAAGTATCCAGATCTTGAGATTGATGTTGCTACCGGTGAAAAAGTTTCTATTGCAGGTCGAGTTATGTTCCAAAGAAACACTGGAAAGCTTTGCTTTGCTACTTTGCAAGCAGGTACTGGTTCTCGTGTTCAGGTAATGCTTTCTTTGGACAAAGTTGGCGAAGAAAAACTTGAAGAATACAAAGAGCTTGTTGACCTAGGTGATCATCTATTTGTTGAGGGTGAAGTTATTACCTCTAAGCGTGGAGAACTTTCTATTCTGGTTGATAGCTGGGCTATGGCTGCCAAGACCATTCGACCACTACCTAACCTGCACAACGAACTAGGTGAAGAATACAGAGTCCGTCATCGCTTTGTTGATTTGATTGTTCGCGACCGTGCACGTGAAGTTGTTCAAATCAGAAGCAAGGTGATGCAGTCACTGCGTAACACCTTTACTCAAGATAACTTCATTGAAGTTGAAACACCAATGCTTCAAACCATTCACGGTGGAGCATCAGCTAGACCATTCAAGACCCAGTCAAATGCTTTTGATACAGAACTGTTCTTACGTATCGCACCTGAACTATTCCTAAAGAGAGCAGTAGTTGGTGGTATTGATCGTGTTTATGAAATCAACAGAAACTTTAGAAACGAAGGCGCTGACCGCACTCACTCACCTGAGTTTGCGATGTTGGAAGCCTATGAAGCATATGGTGATTACAACACCATGGCTAAGCTCACTCAGACACTGATTCAGAATGCAGCCATGGATGTCTTTGGCACATTGCAGGTTGAACTTGAAGATGGTGAAGTTAACGATCTTTCAGGTGAGTGGGATCGCATCTCAATGTTTGAGTCTCTTTCTAAAGCGGCTGGAATGGAAATCACACCAGCGACAGACATCGCTGTTCTAAATAAGCTTGCTGATAAAGAGGGCCTAGAAATTGATCACCCTCAGCACGGTAAATATGTTGAAGAACTCTGGGAGCACTTTGTAAAGGGCGATCTACAGAAGCCAACATTTGTTATGGACTTCCCAGTTGATACTTCACCTCTTGTTCGTAACCACAGATCAAAGCCCGGGGTTGTTGAGAAGTGGGATCTATACATTAGAGGTTATGAGCAAGCTACTGGTTACTCAGAGTTAGTAGATCCTGTTATTCAGCGTGAAAGATTTGTAGCTCAGGTGAAGTTATCTGCAGCTGGGGATCCAGAGGCTATGAAACTAGATGAAGATTTCTTGAAGGCCCTTGAGTTTGGTATGCCACCTACAGGCGGTATGGGCATGGGCATCGACAGATTGCTTATGAGTCTTACCGGTCTTGGCATCCGCGAAACAATTATGTTCCCGTTGGTCAAGTAATCATGCAGGACATCATCAATGCACTTCTCGCAACCTTGCCACCAATCGGCATGATGTTTGTGGTCTACTTTTTGTTCAAGTCAATCATCGGAGCTGACGCTAAAGAGCGTAAAGTAAGGGCTGAGGTTGAGGCTGAAGAGCGGGCAAAATTGGCGGCCAAGACGCCTTCGGACTCGAGCAAAAGCTAGCCTAAAAGTTGGGATTTCTCCCAATGGCGAACAGCCCTAACAAATGGGGCTTTTGAGGGTTATCTTCTTTGTAAGCACATAAAAGTGTCGAAGGAGAAGTAAATGTTTGAGAAGTTCACCGATAAGGCCCGCAGGGTAGTTGTATTGGCTCAAGAAGAAGCCAAGTCACTAAATCACAACTACATCGGCACCGAGCACATCCTGCTCGGTCTGATCCACGAAGGCGAAGGCGTAGCCGCTAAGGCGCTAGAAGCGCTTGGTATTTCTCAAGAGGCAGTTAGAGACCAGGTCAAAGAAATCATCGGGCAAGGCCAACAGCCTCCTACAGGTCACATTCCTTTCACTCCAAGAGCCAAGAAGGTTCTTGAGCTATCTCTTCGTGAAGCTTTGCAATTAGGGCACTCATACATTGGAACAGAACACCTTCTACTAGGTCTTATCAAAGAAGGTGAAGGTGTTGCTGCTCAAGTTCTAACTAAGTTAGGTGCAGACACTAACAAGGTTCGTGCTCAGGTTCAGCAGATGCTTCAAGGATTTGAAGGTAAAGAGTCAGCAACTGTTGGCGGCGAAGCTATTCCGCAAAAGGGTTCTCAGGTTCTAGACCAGTTCGGTAAGAACCTAACTCAGGCTGCTGCCGAAGGAAAACTAGATCCTGTTATCGGTCGTGAAAAAGAAATCGAAAGAGTCATGCAGATTCTTTCTAGAAGAACTAAGAACAACCCAATTCTTATTGGTGAACCAGGTGTTGGTAAGACAGCAGTTGTTGAAGGTCTTGCTCAGGCAATTGTCAACGGTAACGTTCCTGAAACCCTAAAGGGTAAGCAGCTTTACACTCTAGATCTTGGCTCATTGATCGCAGGTTCTCGTTACCGCGGTGATTTTGAAGAGCGTCTAAAGAAGGTCATCAAAGAGATCAAGGGCCGTGGAGATATCATCACTTTTATTGATGAGATCCACACTCTTGTTGGTGCAGGTGCAGCAGAAGGTGCTGTTGATGCTGCATCTATCTTGAAGCCAATGCTTGCTCGTGGTGAACTACAAACTATTGGTGCAACTACTTTGGATGAGTTCAGAAAATACTTTGAGAAGGATGCTGCTCTTGAGCGCAGATTCCAATCAATCCAGGTCAATGAGCCAAGTGTTCCTCAAACCATCAACATCTTGAAGGGTCTTCGTGATCGTTACGAAGCTCACCACAAGGTTTCAATCACTGATGGTGCTATCGTTGCTGCAGCCAAGCTTGCAGATCGCTACGTCCAGGACCGTTACCTACCGGACAAAGCTATCGACCTAATCGATGAGGCTGGAGCAAGACTTCGTCTATCTATTCTTTCTTCTCCACCAGAGCTAAGAGATCTAGAAGAAAAGATTGCTGGCGTGCGTGTTGATAAAGAGAAGGCAATTGATTCTCAGGACTTCGAAGGTGCTGCAAAGCTTCGCGATGCAGAGAAGAAACTAATCTCAGAACGTGCAAAGCTAACTAAGCAGTTCCGTTCTGGAAATGTTGCAGCGCACGGAGTTGTTGACGAAGGTCTTATCGCAGAAGTTCTAGCTGCTGCTACTGGTATCCCAGTCTTCAAGTTGTCAGAAGAAGAGTCTGCGAAGTTGATCTTTATGGAAGCAGAACTTCACAGAAGAGTTATTGGTCAGAAGAAGGCCGTTGATTCTATTTCTAAGGCTATTCGTCGTCAGCGTGCTGGCTTGAAAGACCCTAACCGTCCTTCAGGTTCATTCATCTTCGCAGGCCCTACCGGTGTCGGTAAGACAGAACTTGCTAAGGCACTTGCTGAATTCCTATTCGAAGACGAAGGTGCTTTGATCTCGCTCGATATGAGCGAGTATGCAGAGAAGCACACAGTCTCCAGATTGTTCGGAGCTCCTCCAGGATATGTAGGTTTCGATGAGGGTGGTCAGCTAACTGAGCGCGTTCGCCGTAAGCCATTCAGCGTTGTTCTCTTCGATGAAATCGAGAAAGCTCACCCAGATATCTTCAACTCACTGTTGCAGATTCTAGAAGAGGGTCGTCTAACCGATGGTCAAGGTCGTGTTGTTGACTTCAAGAACACAATCATCATCATGACTACTAACTTGGGAAGCAAGGACATCTCTAAGGGTGCTCTTGGCTTCAACCTTGAAGGTGATCAGAAGAATGACTTCGACCGCATGGCTGCAAAGGTTAACGATGAGCTCAAGAAGCACTTCAAGCCTGAGTTCCTAAACCGTGTTGATGATGTCATCGTCTTCCCTCAGCTTTCAAAGCCTGAATTGCTTGAGATTGTTGATCTATTCATCAAGAAGCTCAATGTCCGCCTTGAGGAGAGAGACATCACTCTTACCCTCACAACAGCGGCTAAAGAGCGCTTGATTGAGCTAGGTTACGACCCAGCGCTAGGAGCTCGACCACTGCGTCGTGCAGTTCAGCGTGAAATCGAAGACCAGATCTCTGAGAGCATCTTGCAAGGTGTCATCAAGAATGCCAGTGATGTTGTGGCTGATCTTGTTGGCGGAGAGTTCATCTTTACCTCAAACGTGAGAGAGATTGCTACTATTTAGCAATGCCCGATAAAGATTTCATTCTTCGACCTGCTCGAACTAGCGACATTGTTGCCATTCAGGCAATGCGTGCTCCACTTGTTGACAGCAACGTCTTGCTCCAGCACCAACTGGTCTCTCTTTATGAGCGTGTCCAGGAGTTCGTGGTTGCTGAAACAAAAGATGGCAGAATTCTGGCAGCCGGTGCTCTGCACGTGATGTGGGGCGACTTAGCTGAAGTTCGATCACTGGTAGTAGATCAGGATGCTCGAGGCATGGGTCTTGGCAAGGCAGTTGTTGAAGCCCTGATTGAGCGTGCATACACCCTTGGAATTAGAAGAGTGTTCTGCCTAACCTTTGAAGTCGACTTCTTTGTTCGCTGCGGGTTTGACATCATCAGCGATGTTCCAGTCGATCAAGCGACCTTCGACCAGATGGTTCAATCTGCCGATGATGGTATCGCCGAGTTCTTGGATCTAGCTAGGGTCAAAGAAAACACTCTAGGCAACACCCGCATGCTTCGCTTGCTATAGCTAACTCGCTGGCAAACTTGTCTTATGTTTGCACGATATCCTTCCCCTAGAGAATTACTTATTAGAAGACTCGTTTTTCTAGCCGTTGTCATAGCTCTAATTTGGGCTCTAATTGCTGGAGTCTTATCCTTTTTTGGTTGGGTGGGTTCTTTGTTCAACCCCAACCAAACTCCAACACTGGTTGCAGGTTCAACCTGCCAGTCACAGCAAATCAAAATTGATGCACACGTTGGAACTTCTAATGCTCAAGATCAACTTGCCTTCAATCCAGGGGATACCCCTTACTTCTGGTTCTCTGTAACTAACACGGGACCGGTTGAATGTAAGTTCAACTTAGGTAGCGATGTAACCTTCTTCAAGGTAACCAGTGGGTCAGATAATGTTTGGAACTCTAAGGATTGCAACGCAGAGAGATTTGCAGCTGAGCCAATAATGCTGCAGCCAAATGTTTCAATGGCTAACCCTGCAGGTAGATGGGATCGGGTCAGATCAAATGATTCAGGTTGTGCTCTAACCGACGGACTTCCTTCGGTCACAGCCGATGGCGCTAGCTATGTTCTGCAAGCAGAAGTAAATGGAATTCTCAGCACCAATAAGCCACAATTTGTGTTGAACTAGTCCTATGACTAAAACAGTTGCAATCTTAGGATCTGGTTCTATGGGAACTGCAATCCTTGCCGGCATGATCAAGAACGGCACAAAGGGTTCTGATGTTAGGGCAACAACTAAAACAGTTGAAAGTGCAGATGCTCTTGCCAAAGAGTTTGGCATCACAGCATTTGCAACTGACTACCAGCCGAACGCAAACACATTAGCTGTTGAAGGTGCGGACATAGTTTTAGTTGCTGTCAAACCTGCTTATGTGATTCAAGTTCTTGAAGAAGTTAAATCTGTTATCGCTAAGGACGCTTTAGTTATTTCGGTGGCTGCAGGTGTTGTGATAAAGACCATGGAACGCAGCTTGCCTGAATCTGTTGCAGTTATCAGAGCTATGCCAAACACACCAGCCCTAATTGGTTCAGGCCTCACAGGGATTTCAGCTGGCTCTAGGGTTTCTGAAGCAGAGCTTGCCCTATCAGTTTCATTGTTTGAAGCAGTGGGAAAAACACTTGTTGTGCCAGAAGAGCAGATAGATGCACTCTCCACAATCTCAGGTTCAGGACCTGCATATGTTTTCTACTTCATTGAAGAATTCATCAAGACTGCTGTAAGTCATGGCTTTAGCCAGGAAGATGCGTATTTACTAGTGTCACAGACTTTCCTCGGGGCAAGTGAACTGCTTGTTCAGTCTCAAGGAGATCCAGCAGAACTAAGACGCCAGGTAACAAGTCCAAATGGTACAACAATGAAGGCTGTAGCCGTCTTAGAAGAGGGCAACCTCGATCACTTATTCTTTAAAGCAACCAGCGCAGCGTTAGCTCGCGCTAAGGAAATAGCCCAGGAGCAAAAGTAATGACCGATGTTTTCAATGCACTTGCAGATCAGAACCGTAGAACTATTCTCGAACTGGTAGCAGTCGAAGCGTTGACTACTGCAGCCCTTACAAAATCCACCAAGCTTTCAGCAACTGTTCTTGATAAGCATCTCAATGTGCTTGTGAAAGCCGAGTTACTAACTGTTGTTACTAAAGGTAAGACCAGAACATACTCTTTGAACGAAGCGGGTTTAGCAGAAGCAGCTAAGTGGTTTGGTAAGTTCGGCTCTGCTTTTGTGTCAGGTCAAGCAGATGTGCTTGGTGAGAACATCGGTAACCTTATCTTTTCGGCAGCTAGTTGGCTCGAGAAGCGCGTAGGTGCAAAGATAAATCTTGAGTTTGATGCAGAAGAGGCTGGAAAAGAATTCGGTAGAAAACTATCTGATGCTAAAAGAGAGGCAACAGTCAAAGTTGAAGAAGCAACAGTGAAAGTAAAGACTGCTGCCAAGAAAGTTACTAAGAAGTCAGCTCCAGCAAAGAAGCCTGCCGCTAAAAAACCAGCTGCTAAGAAAACTAAGGCTTAGCGTCTATTTCGGCAACAAGGCCTGTAACAAGGTCTTTGATCTTGTCTCGAATTGGTCTTACTGATTCAACACCTAGACCAGCTGGATCATCTAATACCCAATCAAGATAAATCTTGCCTGGGAACCAAGGGCATTCATCGCCACAACCCATAGTGATTACATAGTCACTTGCCTTGACGGCATCCTCAGTTAGAACTTTAGGTTGCTGGCCTGTGATGTCGATCCCAACTTCAGCCATTGCTTCAATCGCACTTGGGTTGATCTCATTCTTTGGCTGGGTGCCAGCAGAGAGAACCTCTACTCGATCGCCGGCTAGTTCTCTAAGGAATCCAGCAGCCATCTGGGAACGGCCAGCATTATGAACACACACAAATAGAACACTTGATTTATAAGTCATGAATAAACCCTATAACTCTAATGCCCCCAACCTGACTAGTTGGGGGCATTAGAGCTTGAATTACAAGTGAATTATTTCTTCTTGGCTTTCTTAGCCTTCTTTGGCTTGCCATCAAGAGCGCTTATGTATACGAAGGCAATTAATGCACCAACGATTTCAGCAAGTACTACTGCAAGATGGTTTTGGGTGAAGCCATCGCGCAGCATCAAGGCAAAGGTAACTGCTGGGTTTGCCTGAGCTCCGGTAAGAGTAAATGTGCTTGCAGCAAGAACCCAGAGACCAACTGCAAAAGGAATGATTGAAGCTCGCTCAGTTGATGCAAGACGAGCGATGATAACAACCAAGACTGTTGTTGCCAATACTTCACCGATGAAAGCACCAGATTCTGAAACACCGGCAGGAGTCATCTTGGCAGCCACTGTTGACCCTGAGAGTGCATAGCCAAGGTACAGGCCTGCGAACGCTCCCAGTAGCTGAGCTACCCAGTATTGAATCAGAGTTACAAGACTGATTGCTTTGCGAGCAAAGAAGAACAGTGTTACTGCTGGGTTTAGGTGTCCACCTGAAACTGTTGCTGTAACCAGAATCATCAGAGTTAGTGTTCCAGCTAGAGCCACGTTGTGGAATGTTGGGTTGAGGTTAACTGCAACAATCGATGTCACAAACAACATCACACCTATTGCTTCAGCAAGAGCGCTTCTTAGATCTTTGTTGATTTCCATTATTTTCCTTTCGAGGGGTATCCAGCTAATGCAACAATCGCTTCGTTTCTTCTAAGGAAACCTGGTTTCCAAGGAGGATCGAAGCGGGCATAGTAGGGATCACCGGCTACCTCTAAGCCAGCGCTTTTGACATCAGTTACAAGCTGACTGCCTAAAGTATTGAAGTGTTCAAAGCTAGCTAAACCTCTGAACTTGACTGCAGCAGCATAATGAGCATCAACGTGATGCCTGGAAACCTGAGCATCGCTAGGTAGTGGCAGGTCTTTGATTGACACATCTTTAGGCAGCACAAAGCTAACCACGTGGATCTCTGAAGCTTTGTCTGGGGCATGAATGACAGGTGCGGTCATTGCAAACTTTTCCCTAGATTCGTTTCGGCCGGAAATGTAGTTCACTAGCGGGTTAAATGCCATGCTCGCGGCTCTGGAGAACTCTCCTCTGGCGGTCACTTGAACTAGGACATAGCTCGGGTAATGCCTGATTTCAAAATCAGGTGTCTTCTTTATCAAGGTATAAGGCTGCTCTTCTGTCATAGTGCTTTCACTTTACTTCCTCAGCGCTAATGCCTAGGGATTAGCAGGGGTTTTTACCAACAGCCAAGCGTGGGCTAGAATACAAGGAGTCAAAAGAACCCCTGAATCACAGGGGTTTATCTAAATAAAGAGGTCTTTGTGGGATCAGTTGTCAAGAAGCGCCGTAAGCGTATGTCGAAGAAGAAGCACCGTAAGTTGCTTCGTAAGACTCGCCACCAACGTCGTAATAAGAAGTAAAAACTTCGTGATTTAGCTCTTAGAGCAAAGAATGCCTGCCGCTAAACCGGCAGGTTTTTTCTTTAACCTCTTTTACCGATCTTGATTTCTTTCTTCACGGTCTTTTTCTGAAGGCGAAGTTCTCTGCGTTTGAAGTCATAGATTTTCCAGCCAGCAGACTTAGCGTAAATCTTCAGTAGCTTGTCTGGGTTTACTGCAACCGGGTGACCCACAAGAGTAAGCATTGGCAGGTCATTGTGGCTATCGCTGTATGCAAAAGATTTCTTTAGACTAAAGCCGC
>Ga0304730_1003100_pt1 | contig 11368 bp, 6 predicted proteins | sample M_130628_MF_Meta_FD_190474 | JGI IMG/M metagenome (GOLD analysis project Ga0304730, IMG submission 190474) | Freshwater microbial communities from Lake Montjoie, Canada to study carbon cycling - M_130628_MF_MetaG (v2) (version 2) | ecosystem: Environmental > Aquatic > Freshwater > Lake | place...
CCACTCCGTCGATGTGAGCTCTTGGGAGTGATCAGCCTGTTATCCCCGGAGTACCTTTTATCCTTTGAGCGATGGCCCTTCCATGCGGAACCACCGGATCACTATGCTCTACTTTCGTACCTGCTCGACATGTCCGTCTCACAGTCAAACACCCTTATGCCATTGCACTCTACGTACGATTACCAACCGTACTGAGGGTATCTTTAGAAGCCTCCGATACGCTTTCGGAGGCGACCACCCCAGTCAAACTACCCGCCATGCACTGTCCTGATAGTTAGAAATCAATTAAACAAAGGGTGGTATTTCAAGGACGACTCCACAACCCCTAGCGAGGCCGCTTCAAAGTCTCCCACCTATCCTACACATCGTTTAACCAACTCCAATGCAAAGCTATAGTGAAGGTTCACAGGGTCTTTCCGTCCCGTTGCGGGTAATCGGCATCTTCACCGATACTACAATTTCACCGAGCTCACGGTTGAGACAGTGCCCAGATCGTTACACCATTCGTGCAGGTCGGAACTTACCCGACAAGGAATTTCGCTACCTTAGGACCGTTATAGTTACGGCCGCCGTTTACTGGGGCTTCAATTCAATGCTTCTCCTTGCGGATGACATCTCCTCTTAACCTTCCAGCACCGGGCAGGTGTCAGGCCATATACATCATCTTTCGATTTAGCATAGCCATGTGTTTTTGATAAACAGTCGCCAGGGCCATTTCTCTGCGTCCCTCTTGCGAGGGAGTCTCTTTTCCCGAAGTTACGAGACTAATTTGCCTAGTTCCTTAACCGTGATTCACTCGAGCCTCTTAGTATATTCTACTTGACCACCTGTGTCGGTTTCGGGTACGGACCGCTATAATCGCTTTTCTTGGAAAGGATTTTATGGTTTCGCTTCTTCCGAAGATTCGGCTCAACGTACTATTCCGTCAGTACGTAACCACCACGTCCTTCCGTCACTTTTAGTATATAGCAGGTATAGGAATATTAACCTATTTTCCATCGGCTGCCCCTATCGGGTTCACCTAAGGATCCGACTAAACCTGATCTGATTAACATTGATCAGGAACCCTTGGTCTTTTGAGGAGGAAGTTTTTCACTTCCTTAATCGTTACTCATGCCTACATTTTCTTTTCTGAACGCTCCAGAGATCCTTACGAATCGCCTTCTACGCTGATCAGAATGCTCCCCTACCATAAATCTACTGCTTCGGCGCTATACTTATGCCCGATTATTATCCACGCATGATCGCTCGACTAGTGAGCTGTTACGCACTCTTTAAATGAATTGCTGCTTCCAAGCAAACATCCTAGCTGTCAATGCAACCACACCACGTTTTATCAACTTAGTATAGACTTGGGGGCCTTAGCAGATAGTCTGGGTTTTTTCCCTCTCGGATACGGACCTTAGCACCCATACCCTCACTCCCGTGTATATGAGACGGCATTCGGAGTTCGTCAGGGTTTGGTAGGTTGTGACACCCCCTAGCCCAATCGGTAGCTCTACCTCCGTCGCACTCAACCACGAGGCTGCACCTAAATGCATTTCGGGGAGAACGAGCTATTTCCCAGTTTGATAAGCCTTTCACCCCTACCCACAGTTCATCCGAAAACTTTTCAACGTTAACCGGTTCGGTCCTCCATCTCGTGTTACCGAGACTTCAACCTGACCATGGGTAGATCACTAAGGTTTCGCGTCTATCCCCTCTGACTAAGCGCCCTATTCAGACTCGCTTTCGCTTCGGATGCGTATTAGAAATACTTATCCTTGCCAAAGAGGAATAACTCGTAGGCTCATTATGCAAAAGGCAGGCCGTCACTTACGCTCCGACCGCTTGTAAGCAGATGGTTTCAGGTTCTATTTCACTCCTCTGTTCGAGGTTCTTTTCACCTTTCCTTCGCAGTACTCGTTCGCTATCGGTCTCTTAACATATTTAGCCTTACCGGATGGTTCCGGCAGATTCACACAGGATTTCACGTGTCCCGCGCTACTCAGGATACCGCTCAATCTATAGTAAGCACTCGTACGGGTCTATCACCCTCTAGGGAAATACTTTCCAGTATTCTTCCGAGATCGACTATAAATCTAAATGCGGTCCTACAACCCCAAAATTGCCGAAACAACTTTGGTTTGGGCTCTTCCCATTTCGCTCGCCACTACTTCGGGAATCATTGTTATTTTCTTTTCCTCCAGGTACTTAGATGTTTCAGTTCCCCGGGTTTGCTTCCTTTCGGATTCATGATCTTCAATCATGAGGGTTGCCCCATTCGGAAATCTACACCTCAAGGGCTATTTGCGCCTCAGTGTAGCTTATCGCAGCTTATCACGTCCTTCATCGCTGTCAAGAGCCAAGGCATCCTCCATCTGCCCTTAATTGCTTATTAAAACTTTAAATTAAAACTCTATCAATATATCAAAGAACGTTGCCTGATTTAACAGACCTTATGTAACACCTATGTATTACATAAAAGTGGAGAATAACGGATTCGAACCGTTGACCCCCTGCGTGCAAGGCAGGTGCTCTAGCCAGCTGAGCTAATCCCCCATTTTATTTTCGGTAGTCCCGAGCAGATTTGAACTGCTGACCCCTACATTATCAGTGTAGTGCTCTAACCAACTGAGCTACGAGACTAAAAATAAAATGGAAATGCAGCAGAAACAGAATTAAATTATCAAGCGTTCTCTATAAAGGAGGTATTCCAGCCGCACCTTCCGGTACGGCTACCTTGTTACGACTTAGCCCCAGTTACTGGTTTTGCCCTAGGCGGCTCCTTACGGTAACCGACTTTAGGCACCCCCAACTTCCATGGCTTGACGGGCGGTGTGTACAAGGCCCGGGAACGTATTCACCGCATCATGGCTGATATGCGATTACTAGCGATTCCAGCTTCACGAGGTCGGGTTGCAGACCTCGATCCGAACTGAGATAGGGTTTGTAGATTAGCTCACCGTTACCGGCTTGCAACTCACTGTCCCTACCATTGTAGCACGTGTGTCGCCCTGGACGTAAGGGCCGTGATGACTTGACGTCGTCCCCACCTTCCTCACCGCTTACGCGGGCAGTTTCTCTAGAGTCCCCGACATTACTCGCTGGCAACTAGAAATAGGGGTTGCGCTCGTTATGGAACTTAATCCGACACCTCACGGCACGAGCTGACGACAGCCATGCAGCACCTAGTTTCGTGTCCTTGCGGAAAGCTCCCTTTCAAGAGCGGTCACTAACTTTCAAGCCCAGGTAAGGTTCCTCGCGTATCATCGAATTAAACCACATGCTCCACCGCTTGTGCGGGCCCCCGTCAATTCCTTTGAGTTTCATCCTTGCGGACGTACTCCCCAGGTGGATTACTTAACACTTTCGCTTGGACTCTGACCATAAGGCCAAAATCTAGTAATCATCGTTTACGGTGTGGACTACCAGGGTATCTAATCCTGTTTGATCCCCACACTTTCGTCCCTCAGCGTCAGTTATATATTTGTCAGCTGCCTTCGCAATCGGTGTTCTGTGTAATATCTAAGCATTTCACCGCTACACTACACATTCCGCCAACATCACATATACTCAAGACCGACAGTATCAATGGCAGTTCCATAGTTGAGCTATGGGCTTTCACCACTGACTTATCGGCCCGCCTACGGACCCTTTAAACCCAATAAATCCGGATAACGCTTGCACCCTCCGTATTACCGCGGCTGCTGGCACGGAGTTAGCCGGTGCTTATTCTTATGGTACCTTCAGCCTTCTACACGTAGAAGGGTTTATTCCCATACAAAAGCAGTTTACAACCCATAGGGCCGTCATCCTGCACGCGGCATGGCTGCGTCAGACTTTCGTCCATTGCGCAATATTCCTCACTGCTGCCTCCCGTAGGAGTCTGGTCCGTGTCTCAGTACCAGTGTGGGGGATCATCCTCTCAGAACCCCTACCAATCGTAGCCTTGGTGAGCCGTTACCTCACCAACTAGCTAATTGGACGCATGCCCATCTTATACCGCCGGAGCTTTAAGTGCAAAGAGATGCCTCTTCGCAATGTTATGGGGTATTAGCGCCGATTTCTCGAAGTTATTCCCCAGTATAAGGTAGGTTGCATACGTGTTACGCACCCGTGCGCCGGTCTAGCCAAAGTAATATTGCTATCACTCTAGTTACCCCTCGACTTGCATGTGTTAGGCCTGCCGCTAGCGTTCATCCTGAGCCAGGATCAAACTCTCCATTGTAAATTGTTCAATCTTGTGGCTCAATAATTTAACCTGTTATCTGCTGCATTATATCAAAGAACTTTTTCTATTATTTCACTCCCTGCTTTCAACCTCTGTCGAAACGGGCGGCAAACATACAACTACTTTTTGGCCCACACAAACTTTTCTCAAAGATTTTCATCTTTATTAATTGTGTGAACCGAATCACTTTTTTCAAATCTCCTTCACAACATTCTTTAATGTTCCTTTCAAAGCGGGTGCAAATGTACTACTATTTTCTACCTACACAACAAAAAAATAAAATAAAAAAACAACTGATAGCTAAACCGCTCAAATGCAATATCTTTCAATATTAAAAAAAAATCTGAATACACTCGGCTCTTCTACTTTTGCCTGATTATTTATATGTTTCATACAATTTCAATTTCAAATTAGACCTGTTATTGATCTCACCTAACTTTGAAAATTATCAGCGAAAAAAAACTAAATGAATACCCTATTCTCAACAATAACCGAACTACATCAAGAAATACGAACCGAATTACTTGCTATCGCTTCCGAAAAAAGAAGACAATCTACTTGTAGTTTCTTCAAACACGATCTTAAATGTCACGGTGTAAGCAATCCTGATTCCCAAAAAATTGGAAAGAAATATATCGCAATTCTGAAAACCGAGAAAAAAGAATTGGTCTGGGGACTCTGCGAAAAACTATTTCAAGATGAATTCCTCGAAGAAAGTTTACTAGCCTGTCAAATGTCTTTTTCATTCAAAAAACAATTCGAGCTAGCTGACTTTAAAATATTTGAGCGATGGGTTTTGCTTTACATTAATAATTGGGCCGAATGCGACACCTTCTGCAATAAGGTCATTGGTGAGATGCTATTTAAGTTTCCCTCTCTTGTTTCGGAAGTAAAACAATGGAGTTTATCTGAAAATCTTTGGGCCCGGAGGGCGAGCGCCGTTAGCTTCATATATCCCGCAAAGAAAAACACCTATGCTCATGATCAATTCGAAATTGCGTTGATACTCCTCGAAGATCATGAGGATATGGTTCAAAAGGGATATGGATGGATGCTCAAGGTGCTCAGTCAAGCTAGACAACAAGAGGTCTTTGATTTCGTTCAAACCTATAAGTCAAGAATGCCTCGAACCGCTCTTCGCTATGCTATCGAGAAAATGGACGCTCATTATCGGGCCGAAGCCATGCGCAAATAGTTCACTTAAAAGAGACTTTGCCTTCTTTACCCAATTGGTAATACTCCCTAAAAGGATCCTCTTCCAACAATAATTTACCGTAGGCTCCTTCATGGGCCCATACTTTGTGAGATAACGCCGAGCTCAACAAGAAGCCAGCTCTTGTTAAGGCGCTTGTTTCGCCTACTTGCGCGCCAACAATTACTTTCATCCCTAAATCCAACGCCTTCTTACCCATGGCAATGCTGTTGATTAGACCTCCACACTTCGATACGCGAAGATTGACAATCATGTTTTGTGGACTTTCAATCATTAATAGATCTGAATATTGACAGACATGCTCATCTAAAATAATCGGGCAAGTCAATGAACGACTCATATTGTTTATGCCATTCCAATCCGGGAATTTCAAAGGTTCCTCCACACCATTCAATATGGGAGGAAGTTCATTCAAATACGCGACTCCTTCTTCAACGCTTCCCCACATATTGTTGGCGTCGACACGTATCTCAGATTTCGGATTCTTGTAACGAATATAATTTATTCGGTCGGAATCCAATTGAACATCGCCGTTCAACTTCAATTTAAAATTTGACATTTCGTTTTCCAAATGCCAATCACATAACTTCTCCCAAACCCCCAAAACGGAATCTCCAAGCACGGCTGAATATTTCAACTCCTGAGGAATACTCATTTCTCCCATTAACTTGTTTATGCTTTGATTTGATTCTTGCGCAAACAAATCCAAAAATGCCAACTCAATGGCGCACCAAGCTGCTGGATTATTCTCTATGTCTGAAATATTGTCTTCTCTCCAAACCAATAACGAGGGGTAATCTTCAACCTTCAATAACGATTCTCTTCGACTTGAAATAAATTCCACGCAAGATTCTTCAGATTCCCCAGTCACATATGATCTTGGGCACCCCTCTCCTATTCCAACAAATTCACCGCGGGAAATTTCAACCCACAAAGTCGATGTTACTTTCCGAGTTGCTGAATTGTGTTTGAATGAAACCTTAAACGGAATTTCCAATAATCGAAAATCAATTTTCATAACCGTGTTATTTCGCTTGAGACAAATCCCACTTAAACTGATCTTTGTTTTGAAGCATTACCATTTTGAACTGTCCCTCCTTCTGCCCTGCTTCAACAGCTTGTTTCTTTATTTGAGCAAATGTTCCAGCGGGAAGGTATTTCAATACGAATGGATTCAATCTTTTGCTGGCTCTCTTTTCGGCATATTCGACATTAAGCTTAGCCAAGGCATCATCCATTTTAACTGATAATTCCTCTTGGCTTTCTTTCGGTTCATTGTGCCATTCTATGTAACCGATGTATCTTGAATCATTCACATCCGCTAAAACTTGGTAATAAATTGCTTTCCATTGCATCGACTGAAACGCTTCAATGATTTGGCTCTCGTATAATTTTTCTCCAGTGATGTTACAAGCCCCATTTCCTTTTTGTTGAAAGGTAATCAATGGACATTGATTTAGGAATCCGGTTACACGAACGATATCGTTCATGTTGTATCGCCACAATCCTGATGGAGTGGTTATAAATACATAGTAATCATTACCCTTTTCCAGTTGATGTAACATTATAAAATTGGACTCCCCTCTTTCCCATTCCTCTTTCAATACAAATTCATAAAAATGATCTTTATAGGTTGGAAGTCCCGATTGTGTGGAGTAGTCATAGGTTACTGACCCTCGGAACTCGCTGCTTAAATATCCTAAATCGGCCACCTTAATATTATCGGGCAATAGCTTCAAGGCAGCTTGTAAAGCAATTCCGCAACTTCCACAGGTCCATGTAACCATTAGTTTCACATGAGGCCAAATGAGCTTCATACTTATATCGTCACTTTGAAGCAGTTCTCTCACCTCTAACAATCGACCCTTTGATGGTTTCAGCAAATTGGAAATAAGCGCATATAACGAATCAGATATTTTTGACTTGACCGAGTCGGGTGATTTGGATTGAAGGTCATTCAAAAGATCTTCTTTTCTTTCCTTCAACATGTTATTCAATTGGAGAAAAGTCGATGGATTTGCACTTCCAATGTAAGTAATATCTTTATGCTGTATCGCCAAAAGAAGGATGAGGTAATATTTAACTTGGTAATCTTTCACCTCAAAAACAGAATGCGGAATAACATACTTCTTTTTTACAATTCGTGGCATATTCTTATAGAAGTGTCCGCTTGCTGATCCAAAAGGAATTCCCCATTCAGTCATCCCCTCCTCCGCTGGACTCACGACACCTAGGATATGTCCCTCAAAGGCTTCGGGTGCGTAATTGTATTGTAACCAGGTGGAAAGGTGCTGACTGTTCTTCAAGCCGTCTAAAGTTTCTTGCGTTACGGGAATCCATTTTGGCTTTGCTGTGCTTCCGCTGGTTTGATTAAACATGACTATCGGATTTGAAAGCAGCACTTCCTCTTTACACACTGACTGCTCTTCAATCCAACTTCTTAAATCTTCGTAGGTATGAACAGGTATTTTCGATTGGAATTCACCAATACTTTGTATGTTCTCAAATTTATGTTGAAGTCCAAATTTTGTATTGGCATTTTCACTGAGCAATTTCTTCAGAAGTACTTTTTGTATTCTTTCAACATCCTTTGTTTCTTGCAACAACAGCCCTTGAAATTTCTTTCTATTCTTTCCCATTTTCACTTTGAGCAGGATATTCAAAAGGAAATGCTTCCAATTAAATGGAAGCTTATCTTCTTTATCAATGTCGTTTACCAAAGGGGCCTCCATTTGGCCTTTAAAATTTTGCGGGTAATTTTTATTGAATACGCCTATTTCATTCACCTTTTCATTCTTCGGCCAATAAAATGTTCCGAACAGGAGATCCCAAAGTGAAGTATCACTTCCGTAATTGGCATTCGACTCGTTAATAATCTTTGAATGATGCCAACGATGTAATTCATTTGTTGAAAGGATATAATTCAAAGGACCAAACTTCATATCTATGTTTGAGTGTCTAAGAAACCCATTCAACCCATATAAGACTAAATGTAATGCGATAACCTCTTTTGAAACGCCGATGCAAATGAACGGTCCAACTTCCCAAATCAGTTGAAGGATTTTTTCACCTGGATGAATTCGTGTGGTATTTAACCAATACAATTTTTTCAATGCATGATGCACCGCGTGAAATCTCCAAAGGAAAGGAAATGTGTGACAAAACCTATGAATCCAATACCTGAAAAAATCTGAAATAAAAAGCATCATTAATCCTTGAATAAGCAAAGGCCAATGATGAGGCCACACACCATGAATGAATTCAACGTTATTGGGTAAAAAATGTAATACCAACAACATGAATACTATCTTAAATGCTTTTGGAATAATGGTTTGAAATAAAATCAGATGAAGCGTATCTATACCCCAATCAGTTCCATCTGGCTTCCAGTTTATGTCGTACGGAAAAGTTCGTTCCAACAAAAAGCACGTCAGCATAATGAAAATCATCGGGACGGTTGTGGCCAATTCCAAATGACTTTGTCCGTAACTCAATATCCAAAAAAATTGGAACACACCGATTGTCATTACAATCGGATATATAAACCATTTTATAGAATTAGCTGTCATTATTTCTATTTGTATTCTATTCCTGAGGCAGTCCTTTCTCAACTAAAGCCATGAATGTTTTTCCGAATCTAACGGCTGGTGCACCATCGATTATGTTATGATCTAGATTCAACACCATGCACCATTTTGAAACTGATTTTCCGTCGACCTTTTCATGGTAGGAAGAACCCGCGGCAAGCATGCAACTGTATGGACCTATGGGAACTGGATACATTCTTCTGTTTCGAATAATCATTCCCAACGTTGTGAAGGCAACAGTTCCCAAATTCTCTTTCCATTTCAAAGGATTGGACAATGCCTTTTTTAGTAAATACATTCGTAAAAACTTAGGCAATTTTCTTAGCAAGGTTGATTTTTTCGATTTGTAAATTTCATGCATTTCAGCTTCATTGGCCCATTGCAATTCGTTTAGTATCTCTGTATATGTTTTCTTCTGAACGCTTCTGAAAACATATGGAACTGGAACCTTCATTCCGTTTGGCGCCGTCTTTTCAAAAATCATAGAAATGTCTACATCCTCAAAGAGATATAATTTATTCTTATATAGACGGCTTTGCATCTCAGGATGTTCTTGAATGGCTCTTGCATAACAATACAGCACATGTGCCAATTGAAACGTAACCGAATACATGCGCTCTGGTCGCTGCGCAATTTGTTCATTTAGTTTTGTAATATCTACTTCAAACATTGCTTGCGCATGATTTCTTCGGTTATCAATATCCAAGAAATCAACGATATCATTTCTATAACTCGGCCAATCTATTGTTTTAACATTCACGCTCATACTATCTTCTAATTAGATTTAATTCTATGCTCTGCTTTGGCTTTAAAGTTACCAAAGGATTATACTCCATCGATTTATCGGAAGTCAATTCAAATTGGAAATTTTTGTACATGCGCATGAGTACCATTTGAATTTCCATCAAAGCAAAATACTCTCCAATACATCTGTGTTGTCCTAAGCTGAATGGCATATAGGCGAACTTATCTCTATTCTTCACAGCATCCGGTAAAAAATGTTCTGGATAAAATTCATTGGGCTTTTCCCAAAAATCTGGATGTCTGTGAATGGCGTATATAGGCATGTTCACTGACTGTCCTTTTCGAATTTCAAAACCCATTATTATATCCTCCTCTTTCGCTTTTCTTCCAAACGCCCAAACAGGAGGTAGCAATCGCATTGCCTCTTGAATGACCATTTTCATATACCCTAATGAACTGAGAGACTCAACAGTAATATTCTCGCCGTTCCAATTGTTATCTAATTCTTCCAGCATCACATTCAACACATTTTTATTTTGTTGAAGCAGGTAAATCGTCCATGTTAATGCAGCAGCTGTTGTGTCGTGTCCCGCAACAAACATGGTCATCACTTCATCCAATAATGCTTTCTTGTCGAGAGACTCTCCAGTTTCCGCATCTGTCGTAGACATGAGCATCTCCAGGAGATCGTTATACTTTTCAGATTGCGTCTGTGCTCGGCTCTCAATAATATTTTCCACGACCGACTTCACCCTTATTATTGCGGCTTTGCCTCTTCTCTTTTTCTTGCTCGGCAATTTCGAAAGAAAGTTCAACGCATTAAACCGTTTAGAAGTCATGTAAGTCAGCGCATCGTGCAAATCGAATTGCACCCTGTTGAAATAACTTTTATCAGAAGAATAAATGATGCTCTGTGTAAGAATTTGAAGGGTTAGGACGTTCAGAGATTGCTCTAGGTCTATCGTTCCGTTTTTATTCCAATGGGTATCGAAAAAATCTAGGATTGAATGATCCATTTGATTCATTAATCCGTGTAGTTGATCCTTCGAAAAAACAGGTTGTGTTAATCGACGTTGTTTTTTCCAGCTTTCGCCTTCTGATGTTAATAGTCCGTCTCCCAGTAACTCTTGCAAGAAAGCGTATGATTTTCTTCGTGAATACTTCTTTACATTGTTTACAAGGATATGTCGAATTGCATCAGGATGATTTACTACGATGTATTCTTTGTGAAGTAATTTGATACGGTATAACTGTCCCATTTGAGTTGCACGGGCTGCGAAGAATGCTAATGGATTTTTTTTGAATAGGAATAGGTGTCCAAACAGTAGTTTAGCGCCTGGAGCTAAAGGTGGAATTTGAGTTGAATTCATTTCTATTTGAACCAAATTAATTGCGTAGCAAATATGGTTAAAATAAACAAAACATTATCGGATAGGCTACATAATGTTTTAATCTTTTATTGGGCTGAATAAAAAAGTAGTAAACACGAAAAAGCCCCCTGATTTCTCGGGGGGCTTTTTGAAGATCGGCGACGACATACTCTCCCACATGTTACTGTAGTACCATCTGCGCAAGTGAGCTTAACTTCTCTGTTCGGAATGGGAAGAGGTG
>Ga0304730_1003101_pt1 | contig 11366 bp, 13 predicted proteins | sample M_130628_MF_Meta_FD_190474 | JGI IMG/M metagenome (GOLD analysis project Ga0304730, IMG submission 190474) | Freshwater microbial communities from Lake Montjoie, Canada to study carbon cycling - M_130628_MF_MetaG (v2) (version 2) | ecosystem: Environmental > Aquatic > Freshwater > Lake | place...
CAGGCGACTCCGCCGCCGACAACGCGATTGAGAAGGCCTTCGGCCGCTGGTGCAACGCGATCTATCTGCCGTGCAAACTGCGGACGATGCGACAGTCAAAGCTCATCGACGGCGAGGCCTTCGCTCAATTTGTGACGAATCCGCGGCTCGACGGTGTGCAGCTTGATATCCGCCTGATTGAGGCGGAGATGATCGCCACGCCGGTTGGGTTGTACATCCCAAACACGACGCCGGAAGGCTCGATCGTTGATGGCCTCGAATTCGACGAGTATGGGAATATCGTCGCCTACAAGCGGCTGAAGTACCATCCCGGCTCAAATTACCGGATCAGTAACTTTGAATTCGATCGCATCGAATCGAAGTACATCATTCACTGGTTCAAACAGATCCGGCCTGCAATGCACCGCGGCCTGAGCGAGGTGGCACCGGCTCTCCGGCTGTTCGGAGATATGCGGCGTTACACCTCGGCGGTGGTGGCCGCGGCCGAGACGGCCGCTGATTTTGCAGCGTTCCTCAAGACGAATTCGCCGGCCGCTGAGGTGGACGAAGTCGAGGCCTTTGCCTCGATGGAGATCCAGAAGCGGATGATTACCACCCTCCCCGACGGGTGGAACATTGAGCAGCTCAAGGCCGAGCAGCCAACGAATACCTACGCGATGTTCAAAAAGGAAATGCTGAACGAGCTCGGCCGCTCAATCGGCCTGCCGTACAACATGACGGCGCTCGATTCCTCTGGATACAACTACGCCTCCGGGCGGATGGATCACCAGCTCTATCAGCAGAGCCTGCGCACGGAGCGTGACGAGCTCCAGCACTGCGCCCTCGATCGCATCCTCGCCGCCTGGCTCGATGAGGCCGTTCCACTCGGCATGATTCCCCGCGGCCTGCCTCCGATTGCGGAGTGGAACTGGGCGTGGACTTGGGACGGCCGCGAGCACGTGGATCCGGGCAAGGAAGCAAACGCCGCCGAGACGCGGCTCCGCACGCACACCACCACCCTCGCTCACGAATACGCGAAGCAGGGGAAGGATTGGCAGGTTGAATTGGCGCAGCGGGCCAAAGAGGTGGCGCAGATGCGAGCCCTCGGCCTGCTTGTCGATCTTGAGCCATCAACGAATTACACCGGCGAAGGCGCCGGGGAAGAAGAAGGGGGCGAACAGTGAAGGTAAGCACGGCCGAAAACATGGCGATCATCGCCGCAGCCAAAAAGAATCATCTTGCCATTCAGGCAGAATTCTCCGTGGCCGCTGCGATGGACTCCGCCGGCCAGCCGGTGGCGCCGACGTTCTCGCTGGTGGGATACACCGGCGCCGCGATCAAGCAATTCTGGAGCCGCAATCCGCTGGTGGTGGATCTCGCGGGCATGGATACCGGCAGCGGCATCCTGCCGATCCTCTACGGCCACGATTCCAGCCTCGACAGCGTGCTCGGGCAATCGTCCACCACGATCAATGATGGCAAGCAGCTGGTGCTGGCCGGCGATCTGTTTGGAGCGAGCCAGACGAGCGAGCAGGTGCTGAATCTGGCACGCCGCGGGATGAAGTTCCAAGCCTCCATCGGTGCCGATATCAACCGCATCGAAAACCTTTCGGCCGGCGAAAAGGTGAGCGTCAACGGACGCGAATTCGCAGGGCCGATCTCCGTTGTGCGTAGCTCCAAGCTGCGCGAAGTCTCGATTGTCTTGATGGGTGCAGATCCCGATACATCTGCCGCGATCGCTGCGGAAGCGAGTGAGGATTCCAATATGGCGGACAACGCCACTTTGCCGGCCGACAAGGTCGAAGCCACGGCGGGCGTCGCCGTGGAAACCAAGGCTCCCGCAGCAGCTGCTCCCGACAACAGCCAGGAGATTCTCGCAGAGCTCAAGGCTCTGAGAGAGGAGCAGGCGGCGCAGCGAGCGGCCATCGAGGCGCAAGCCAAGGTGAATGCCGCTCGGAGCGAACGGCCTGCCGGGCCGGCAATCCACGTGGTGGAAGGCTCCGTGGCCTCTCCCAAGGTGATCGAGGCTGCTCTCTGCATGCAGGGTGGCCTGAAGGCCGACAAGGTTTATGACGAGCCGACGCTCGAAGCGGCCCACAAGGCTCGCCGAGACGTTTCGCTTTCCGGTGTGCTGATTCAGGCCGCTCGGGCCAACGGCTACACCGGGTCGGATCGGCTGAACGATGGCAATATGCGGGCGGTGATCACGGCGGCTTTCGCGAGCCATCAGATCGCCGATCTGCTCTCGGCTGTTACCAACAAGTTCCTTCTCAACGGCTTCAATTCCGTTGAGTCGGTGTGGCAGCTGATCTCGGCCATCCGCAGCGTGAACGATTTCAAGGCGATCAACCAGTTCCGCCTGAATGGTGATTTCAAGTTCAAGAAGGTCGGGAACGCTGGCGAATTGAAAACCGCTGTTGCAACCGATTACAAGCGGTCGCTTGCAGCCGACACGTGGGGCATTGTTTCTCAGCTCACACGCACGGATATGTATAACGATGATTTGTCGGCTCTTTCGCAACTTCCGCAGCGGATGGGGCGTGGATCTGCTCTTGCTCTAAATGAGACGATCTGGACGGAGTTCCTTTCCTCCAACGACACCTATTACCAGAAGGTAACGGCTGCCGCAGGAAACGCTCTCGCCCTGGCCGGCCTCAAGACTGCCGCGACTGCGTTCCGCAAGCTCACCGATCCGGACGGCAACCCGCTGGGCATCGCCCCGCGGATTCTGCTCGTGCCGCCGGAGCTTGAGCTGACGGCCGCGGAGCTGATGACTTCGAGCCTGCTGATCAGCGGCAACACCACGGCGGCTCCGAGTGCCAACGTGCTGCAAGGCCGCTACAAGGTGGTGGTCAGCAACTATCTCACCTCGGCTACCACGTGGTGGCTGATGGCTGATGGTGCCGATCTCCCCGCGATGGACGTTGTCTTCCTCAACGGCCAGCAGGCTCCGACGATCGAGAACGTCATGGCCGATTCCGACAAGCTCGGAGTCACCATCCGCGGCTACATGGATTTCGGCGTGGCCAAGGCCGAGCCGCTCTCCACGCTCCGGATGGCCACGTCCTGATCTGCTGACACGTAATCGCAGCCGGGGGGCGCGTTGTAACGCCCCCCGGCATGACGATCCTTCCAATTCTTCTACTCAAGAGGTGTTTCAATGGCTTCGACCGGCCCCGGTTATTTTTCTGATGGCGATCTGATCGACTACACCCCCGCCGCCGACACCGGCGCCGGCGAGGTGGTGGTGATGGGCGAGCTCGTGAGCGTTTCCCCCAGGCCAATCGGCGCGGGCAAGCTGGGCGCGGTGATCGTCGAGGGCGTAGTGGCTCTGCCATGTGCCACCGGCGCCACCGGAGCTCAAGGCTCTGTGGTGTTTTATTCCACGGCCTCGGGCGTGGCGAATGCCACCACCGGCACCTACGCCGGCAAGCTCGCTGCCGCTCGCGTGGTGGGAGACAGCACCGTGAAGGTGTTGCTGAACGTCGGCCGCTGATTCTGGCTCTGGTTCGCATCATCCGCCGGCGGCGTGCATCTGCCGCCGCCGGCGGACTTCTTTTCCGGAGGTGGCCGTGGATCTTCTCCGCAGCGGAACGAGCTGGCTCGCCGACACGCTCAACGCGTCGGCCGGCTACGCCGTTACGTACCGCCGGGGGAACTCTTCCGCGAGCGTGATCGCTACGATCGGCAAGAGCCTGTTTGAGGCCGGCTCGCAATCGGGCGTGATCGAATCGTTTGAGAGCCGCGATTACCTGCTCCGGACTGAGGATCTGCCGTTTGGCCAACCGCAACGCGGCGATCTGATTCTTGAGTCCACCGGCGGGATCGTCACCACCTACGAGGTTTCCACGCCGCGGGGCGTGCCGCTTTTCAGATACGCGGACGCCTTTCGCACGATGGTACGGGTTCACACAACCATGAACACGAACTCCGGCACGATCCCGGCCACGCTCCTCGCTCGAGCAGTCGGCGCCAGCAGCTCGGCCGCCGCCACCGACGCCGAAATCCTCGCTCTCCATGTCGATCTCGCCGCCTCGTGTGCTCTCTCGCGGACGGTAACGGCCAGCTCGGCCTACCTCTACGTGGTGCTCCCGAATTCGTTTGGCACGCCGACGCTCAAGGTGAACGGCATCGTATCCTCCGCCTGGAGCACCTCCACGCGGAGCATCACGTTCAGCGGGCAGGCCTCCACCGCCTACACAATCTGGCGCAGCACCTACGCGATCACTGGCACCGCTCTCGTGGAGGCATCCTGATGCCAACGGGAATCGCGGGCCAAAACGTGATCGCTCCGGTGGTGCCGTTTTCTACGGGCGATTCCTACCCGTCGCATCTGGCGATCTACGGCCAAGGCGGCCTCCGATCGGTGGCAAATGTTACGGAGCGTGACGCGATCCCGCCGCTGCGGCGGGAGGCCGGGATGCTCGTGTGGGTGGCCTCGCTGGCCGTCTACCAGCAGCTCGGAGCCGATCTGGCCACGTGGACTGCGATCGGTGTGCAGGGGCCGACAGGCCCGGCAGGGGCCGCGGGCTCGTCTGGAGCCACGGGAGCAAGCGTTACCGGGCCTACCGGCCCGGCCGGCTATATCGGCCGCGACGGCGCCACCGGAGCCACCGGGAGCACCGGAGCGGCATCGACGGTATCCGGCCCGACGGGAAGCACCGGGGCGGCCAGCACAATCACCGGGCCGACAGGCGCCACGGGCTCCGCGGGAGCGGCATCGACAATCACCGGCCCAACAGGCAGCACCGGGGCGGCATCCGTTGTCACGGGGCCTACCGGAGCCACGGGGGCCGCGGGCTCCGCCGGAGCGGCATCGACGGTATCCGGCCCGACGGGAAGCACCGGCCCGACGGGAGCAACGGGTGCGGCGCCGACGAGCTTCCCGTATTCCTCGCTCACCGGCACGCCGACGCTCGGCACGGCATCTCCTCTCGATGTGGCCGCCAGCGGCAACGCCAGCAGCACGCAGGTGGTGAAAGGGAACGATACGCGGCTTTCAGACACGCGGACGCCAACTTCTCACGCATCGACTCACGGCTCGGCCGGCTCTGATCCGGTGGCGATCGCTGCATCGCAGGTGAGCGGGCTGGCGGCAGTCGCTACAAGCGGCTCGGCGGCTGACCTCACGGGGACGCTGGCGGATGCACGACTCAGCAACTCGATTGTGTCGGCCATGGGCATGAGCGGCTCGGTGGTGGACGTACTGCCTCGCCTGCACTGCGGAAACACATATTCAGGTCTTACGTCTGGAGCCATCTTATGGACGTTCTTCACGCCGCAGAAAACAATCACCGTGGATCGCATCACGATGGCGACGGGCAGCATCGCGTCGGGCTCGCTGACGCTGGCACGCATGGGCCTTTATACGTTTGACGAGACAACGGCCACGCTGGTGGCACGGACGGCATCGGACACGACGTTGTTTGCTGCAACCTCCACGCTGTACACGAAATTATTTGACACCGCAGGCGGCTATCCTGCGAGCTATCAACTGGTGGCTGGCACTCGTTACGGTGTCGCCGTCATCTGCACTGGCACAACAATGCCAACACTGGTTTCTGATGTGGTAAACAACACGATCGCAGCACAGACACCGCGACTGTACGGGTATCGAACAGGGCAGTCGGACTTGCTGACCACTAACACATCGTTCACTGTCACAAGCTCAAACCCTATTTGGGCGAGGCTGTCATGACGCAGGAATATCTTGGCATTATTGACGGCCTGAATACGTGGCGCACGCTGGACGGCAGCGGCAATGTCACGGGGTTCGTGCAGTCGTTGCCAAACGATCCGCCCACCGTTCCAGCCACCCTCACCGCCGTACAGATCCGCCTCTGGCTGGTCGCTCACGGGATCACCCTGGAGCAGGTCGCCGACGCTATCGCAGCTCTGCCGGAAGAGACGCGCGAGGCCACGCGGATTGAGTGGGAGTACAGCGGGACGATCCACAGAAGCAGCAGCACGCTGGTGGCAATGGCCGCAGCGTTCGGCATGGATCAGGCCGCTATCGACGCGGCGTTCGTGGAGGCGGCCGGCCTGTGACGCTCCTCTCCGACATCTCCGCTCCGACGTTCCACCGACTCGATATCGAGCCAGCCGCCCCCGGCTGGACGTGTTTTAACCCGACGCTTCTCGCCACGCGGGCAGGCCTGATCGGTATCGTTCGCAGCTCCAACTATCGAATCGTCGATGGCCGCTACGTGATTCCTCCGGAGGACGGAGAGGATATCCGCACCGCGAATATCCTGATCCGCCTGGCGGATGATCTCACAGTGACGGACGCCAAGACGATCGCCGTTGAGCCGTATCAAGGCTCCGGATTCCCCGTTCACGGACTTGAGGACTGCCGCCTCCGGCATACAGCCAGCGGCATCGGCGTATCGGCCACCATCCGAAACGTCGCCGGCTTCGACGGCCGCTGCCGCATCGCGACGGCCGAGCTCGACGTTGACGCCGGCCGGCTGCACTCGCTCCGCGTGATCGAGAGCAACTCAAGCCAAGAGCATGAGAAGAACTGGATGCCGCTGGCCGGTAAAGCCGCCTGGCTCTACTGTGCGAACGTCGGCGGCTACACGCTCACGGTGGAGGAAAAGGCCGGCTGCCCCGGCGAATACCGGATGCTCCGCCGGGAGCCTTCCCCAGCCATCGCTGCGGAGTTCCGCGGCGGCTCGCAGCTGGTGCCGTTCCGCGGCGGGTGGCTCTGCTGCATCCACGAGGTGCGGGGCGGCGCCACCGGCCAGAGGGTGTACGAGCATCGCTTGTGCTGGTTTACAAACGCTCTGCGGCTGGAGCGAGTCTCGGAGCGGTTCGCGTTTCGCGAATCGGAGGCGATCGAATTCGCGGCCGGCATCGCAAAGCACGGCGGCAGGGTGGTGATCTCGTTCGGCGTCCGCGACGCGGAGGCCTGGCTCGTTTCTCTCACGGAGGATGACGCGTGGGCACTTTTGAAACCTATCTCCCAGCCGTAAGCGAAGCACCGGCGCCACCGGCCGCTCCGCCGCCGGTGATCGTCACCGGCTTTGTGGACTGCGGCAACGGCCATCGGCCGGTGGATGCCTACGTGGCTCTCGGCGAGCAGCTGCTCGGGCTCGGCCTGCCCACAATCTGCTGGATGGACGAGGCCGTTCACGTGAAGGCTCCGGCCTCCACTACGCTACTTCCCGCCACGTTTGAAGACTGCTGGCTCGCCGGCAAAGTCTCGGAGGATGTGCAGCTTCCGGCCGCCGCGAATCCCGAAAAAGACTCGCTCGCCTACCTCGTGTGCCAACACGAAAAAAGCCGGTGGATCGCCGACGCGTTCCAAAACACGGAGGCCGATCTGGCCGCGTGGGTGGATTTCGGGGTGATGCACGTTCGCGGCGTGGGGCCTCGGGAGATCAAAGAGTTCTACGATCGGCTTCCCAACGCTCGCCGCGATGTGATCACCGTGGCCAGCATCTGGGGGCCGCCTGCTCCCGACGTGCCGATCCCCGTGAATCTCCCCGCGTGGCACTGTGCCGGCGGCGTGCTGATCGTGCCGCGGGCTCTGGCTGATCGCTTCGCTCTGCTCGTGGAGCAAGCCGCGGCTCGCCTGATCGAAAACGGCCACATCGGCTGGGAGGTGAACACGTGGGCGATCGTGTGGCAGCAGAATCCGGAGCTCTTCACCAGCTACCATTGCGATCATTCCGCCGGGCTCTTTGAGGGATTCCAGCCGTGAAGATCGGCATTTACGCTCTTGCGAAAAATGAGGCCAAGCACGCGGCCGCCTGGGCGGCATCGTGCGATGAGGCCGACGTCCGCGTTGTGACAGATACCGGCTCTGAGGACGGCACGCAGGCGATCCTCGCGGCCGCTGGCGTGACGGTGGCCACCGGCGCCGTTATCCCTTGGAGATGGGACGATGCCCACAATCTGAGCCTCTCTCACCTGCCGGCCGATATCGATATCGCGATCCGGCTCGATCTCGACGAGCGGCTCCAGCCAGGGTGGCGTCAAGCCGTGGAGGCCGCGTGGCAAGAGGGGATCAACTGCCTCCACTACCGCTACGTGTGGGGCTGGCGGGCGGACGGCACGCCGGGCCAGATTTTCAACGGCGATCGCGTCCACTGCCGGGCGGGATTCCGGTGGGCTCAAGCGACGCACGAGGGCCTGCTCTGCTGGACAGGAGAAAAGATCGCCGCGTTCGCTCCGGGGCTGGAAATCCACCACCACCGCGACGCCGGCAAGAAGCACTCCTCCGACCTGCACCTGCTCCGCGTGGCGGTGGCGGAGGCGCCGCTGGATGCTCGAGCTCGCTGGTATCTCGCTCGCCAGCTCGACTACGAAGGAAACCCGGAGGCGATCTCGCAATTCACGCGCTACCTCTCAATGCGAGGCGGCTGGTACTCCGAGCGAGCCTACGCTCGCCGACAGCTCTGGCACCTCACGGAAGATCCGATCCATCTGGAGGCGATCACCCGAGAGGCTCCCGATGAGCCGGACGGGCATGAGCTGCTCGCTCTCCGGGCCTACCACCTCCAAGCGTGGGAAGAGTGCCTGGAGCACGCTCTCCGCGGCATCGAGGCCACCGGCCAGCAGACGCACGCGACGAATCCCGACAGCCTCGCCAAGTGCCATGACTTGGCCTCCGTCGCTCTCTGGAATCTGGAGCAGCGGCCAGAGGCCCTCACCCACGCCCGCGAAGCTATGGCACGATTGCCGGATGATAAGCGGATCGCGGCCAACGTGGCTGCGATGGAGCGTGTGGTGGCCGGGGAGGCGGTTCCGGTATGAGTGCATTTCTCCAATCGCTTGCCGATGCGGTGGCAACCGGCCTCGCCGCCAAGAGCTGGGCGATCGCTGGCACCACCGTGGAGCGGGCCAACTGGATTTCGAAGGGGCCGGAACAACTGGTGGTGCCGGCCATCGTCGTGACGGCCGGAAACCGGGAGACGGTGCGGATCGCTCGGCCGAGCCAGCGGCAGAACGATTACACCGTGCAAGTCTATGTGGCGCAGAAAGTAGACACCGATGCCGAAGTCACCGCCATCAGCAATCAGGCGGAAGCGGTGCTGGATGCTCTGATGGATCATTCCTATCCGGGCATCACGTTCCCCGCCGGCACGGTATCGCCGATCACTGTGACGATCGAAACGAATCCCGATGATGCCTTGAATGAGCGGAACGTGTGGCGGGCCTCAATCGTGGCAACGTATCGCTTCTTCGCGTGAGGTGATCGATGATCAGCTCGCTCCCGATGCCGACGTTCACGGTTCAAGATCCGATGAACATCTGGCGTCGCATCGCGATGCCGCCGCACATCGCTCAGGACGTTTTCAACGTCACGGTGAAGACGCGGTTTCAGTGGGATACCACGCGACTCAAAAAGCAGATGGACGCGGCCACCAGGAGGAGCCTAATGCTCGCCGGAAAAGACGTCCGCGGGTGCATCCAATCAGGCATGAGCCAGCGGCGCCCGCTGACGAATGAGCGGCTCTGGAAACTCGGCAACCACGGCGGCCAAAACCTGATCGCTCTGGTGAGGCGTGAGCCAAAAGCCGACACAATCACCTCGTGGAAAACGAAAAGTTTCGGGAAGGGATTCTTGCGGCAGTCGATCCTGAGCGATTGGGACTTCGCATCTAAAAGCGTGGTCGCCGGGCCTTCCAAAGGCCATGCGGTGGCCGAGCTCCAGAACATGGGCGGCACCTCAACATTCTCTTTCGTGCCTGCCGTGAAATCGCAGCAGCGGAAGAGCATCGGCAAGCACAAGACGGTGTATGGCCGGATCGTCACCGGCACGCGAGACACGTCGCTGTGGACGTTTCGCCGCCGCCTCAAGCCTCGCGCCTTCATCGAAAAAGGTACTGCAAAGGCTATTGCCACAAAGAAAATGGCCGGCCATTTCGCCGATCAGATGCACGGGCCGTGAGCCACACCCCCTCTCTGATTCTCTGGCCGATCCATACGTTGAAAGCACACCCACACGGAGGCTTTCATGGCCGGCATTAGCCTTGGAAAAGACGTCACAGTAACTGGCATTTCCAATGTCACCGACGTCACGATCGACGAGTCGGCGGCAGAGTACGCCGTCCACAAAAGAGGCGACACCTACACAAAGATTGTGAAGGGCTGGATCGATCAGACGGTTGAAGTCACCTGCAATGACGCTCCCGCCACATCGAAGGGGGCCACCGTTACGCTCACCCATCAATCCAACGGCGGTTTTCCGTTGGCGGCCGTGAAGTTCCTTGTCACAAAGGTGGCCAAAACGGAGCCGCTCGACGGCATCATCACCTACAGCGTTTCGCTCACCCGCGCTCCCCAGTAATCCTTTCTCGGAGGCATCATGCCATCTCTTGGTTATCAGGCCGGCACGCCAACGGGAGCCGTGGGCGCAACAGGGATCATATCCGTCACCTGGACGGAGGAAGTCTCGCCGATCGACATCACGCACCGCGGGTACGCCACGGGAATCACCGGCGCAGGGTACAAAGTTTCCACTGGCGGCTGGGTGACGAACACGGCGGAGATCGAGTGCTATGACGCCTCGGCCGTGATCGCCGATTTGCGGTCGGCCGGCTCCGGCTTCACAGCCACGAAGGTGAGCGAGAATTCGCCGTTAGATGGTGCCGTCACCTTCACGGTTACCGTAAAGCAGATGTGAGGTTCGCATGGCGATCTCACTCGGCAGAAATTGCTCTCTCGCGTTTGGCGGCACCGCTGTGCCTGGCGTTCGCGACGTCACGATCGACACGCAGGCCAGCACGATCGAGCTGGAGCGATACGGCGATCGCGTGAATTACGTGTACCAAACGGGGTACAGCTTCACCATCACCGTTGAGACAATCGATGACACGGTGGCGGACGCGGCGCACACGGCACAGTATTCCGGTGCGATCTCTGCCGTCACCGCCACCGGCCTCCCGGCCGGCCTGTATTTCGTCGTGGCCGGCGTGAGCGACGCGCAGCCGCTGGACGGTGTGCGTGTGTTCTCGATCGAGCTCAAACAAACACTCTACGGATTAAGGCAAGAGGGCGCATGAAAAGTTTCAGGGACACGCTCGGCCGTGAATGGAATCTCGCTCTCACCACCACCGCGGTGATGCGGATCCGCGATTCCGTCACCTATTCCGAGATCGGCGAGGACGGAAAAGCCACGGAGCGGCCGCTGGATCTCGGCGATGTGCAAACAGCCAACCAGGCGCTCACGCTCTTTCGGAATCACTACACAAAACTTGTGGAGGTGCTCCGCGTCGCACTGGTGAAGCAGATCGAAGAGCGGCATCTCACCGGCGACGAGTTCGCGGACGGCCTTTCCGGCGATGCGTTTGAATCGGCCCGCGAAGCCTTTGAGGGAGAGCTCATCGCTTTTTTCCCGAAGCGCCGCCGCGAGCTGCTCGAGCTCGTGACGGCGGAGA
>Ga0304730_1003109_pt1 | contig 11351 bp, 15 predicted proteins | sample M_130628_MF_Meta_FD_190474 | JGI IMG/M metagenome (GOLD analysis project Ga0304730, IMG submission 190474) | Freshwater microbial communities from Lake Montjoie, Canada to study carbon cycling - M_130628_MF_MetaG (v2) (version 2) | ecosystem: Environmental > Aquatic > Freshwater > Lake | place...
CGCCAGTAAAAAATGGCACCAAGTCATTGTTAGATGCACTTCGCGAATTCGATGATGCCAAACTGCATCCACTTGATATTGGTTTAAAGCGGCCATCGTTAGATGATGTTTTCCTAGCTTTAACTGGTCATGCTGCGGAGGAAACTAAATGAATTTCATAACTGATTCTCTGGTAATTACCAAGCGCCAGTTACTGCAGTTGTCGCGCGTACCCGAAGTGCTAATTTTCTCGACTATTCAGCCTGTCATGTTTGTGCTTTTATTTAGATATGTTTTTGGTGGCTCAATTGATACTGGCCAACCAGGTGGTTATGTTCAACTATTGATGCCTGGCATCTTCGTGCAGACAGTGGCTTTTACTCTTGCCGCAACAGCTTCTGGCTTAGCTGAAGATATGGGTAAAGGTTTGATCGATCGCTTTAGATCTCTACCAATCTCGCGCTCTGCAGTCGTTGTTGGGCGCACCTTGGGCGACTCATTACTAAACATTGTGGTCTTAACTGTGATGGGAATAGCTGGTTACGCAGTCGGCTGGCGTCCAACCGGTGGCTTATTAAATACGGCTTTAGCATTTCTTTTCTTATTAGCTTTTGGTTATGCGCTTTCTTGGACCGGAATTTTCGCTGGCCTTGCCGCACGTGATGCTCGCGTAGTTCAGAACATCAGCTTTTTAATTACTTTCCCGCTTACTTTCTTATCAAATGCGTTTGCACCAACAACTGGCATGCCTAGACCACTTCAGTATTTTGCGGAATGGAATCCGGTTTCAACCATGGTTGCTGCTTGTCGCGAATTGTTTGGCCTAGAAAATCAATTTGGCGCTACAGCAGGTTCATTTCCATCGGAGCATCCATTGATTACGTCTGTCTTTTATATGTTATTAATTATGGCAATCTTTGTGCCATTAAGCGTTCGCAAGTACGCGAATAAATCAAACTAACAATTAAGCGAAAAACTCAGCGCCTAAAATCTCAACTGAGATACTTTTGCCATTAGGTAAGGTGTATGAAACTTTGTCGCCGATTTTTGCACCAAGCACTGCTGAACCAAGTGGTGACTTTTCACTATAGACATCGAGATCATCGGTAGCGATTTCGCGCGAACCAAGTAAGAATCTCATTTCATCTCCGGCAACAATTGCGCTAACAACCATGCCGGCACCGACTACGCCATCAGCACTTGCCGGCGGGGCACCAATAGTTGCGTTCTCTAACATCTGCTTTAGTTGGCGGATACGCGCTTCGATCTTGCCTTGTTCATCGCGCGCAGCGTGGTAGCCGCCATTTTCTTTTAAGTCACCTTCGGCGCGAGCAGCTTCGATTTTTTTAATAACTTCTGTGCGTCCTTCAGTTTCGAGGTTGGCAAGTTCAGCAGCTAAACGATCGGCTGCTTCTTGCGTTAACCAGGTCTGTGAACTCATAAGAGGAAAGGGTAGTGGAGTTTAAAGACAGCGTAAAACGGTGGCTGTGGCAGCCAAATTACGCGTAGGAATGGTTGTGCTGCGATCGATATAGCCCTGGCCAGCTGGAATCACATCATCGACTTGCCCAACAATTAATTTGTCAAAGTCACGGGCCACTAACGTGCAGGTAAGTTCGCGATTAGCATCACGTCGGGTTGCTTCAAACCGAATTACAGTTTCACGATCATTAGTAACCTTAAATGAAATCAATCGAAAGGTTATCTCTGGGCGAGCATGATGTAACCCGGCCCAAAGTAACCAGATGATGCCAACGAGCAAAATAACAGCCGCGACTGGGCGCCAACGAGCAGCAGGCTTTATGCCGTATCGATCGTTGTAATCGAAGTCATTAGCCATAAGAGTATTCTCTCTTATTAATCAGTAAGATCAAGTCCTAACGATCGGCAAAGGAATAGTTATGAAAGATGTAGAAATCGGTGCAGCTGGCTCATTAACTATGATCGTTTTGTGCACCGCAATGGTATTTCTTATGCGCAGCTTCTATAAGCGCTATACCCGTATGCAGAAACGTAGCGAGGACGAAACGAATTAAACTCTACGAACGCATTCTTAGCGGTCTAGGAATAGCGATAATGGCCGGAGCATTTATCGGGCTAGGAAATTGGCAGTTAGATCGGGCTCAAGAATTAAAGGCATCTACTCGAACTGTTGTAACCGTTACCGAACCCGTTGAACTAATATCTCTAGCAAAGCCACGCATAACAATTGATTCGCGGAATTTCTTAAAAAACGTTTCAACTAAAGGTCAATACATCGCAACTTTTAAAAGTGAAAACCAATCATCCGATGGGGTAGCCGCGACTGCGTGGGAAGTTGGCGTCTTACAAGTTGATGCTAATTCAGCAATATTGGTAGTCCGCGGGCTTTGGGCCGATCGATTAACCGAACCACAAATTGCAGTGTCCCAAAAAGTTTCCGTAACTGGAGTTCTTCAACCGAGCCAAAGTTCAGATCGTGGCCCTAACTCAGCTGATAATTTAGCTCGCGTTGATAGCACGCTGCTATTAACTAAAGATGGTCTTGCGGGCTTTGATCTATACGACGGTTTCATTCTGGCCAATAGCGAAATCGTCGATGGTGCCAAAATTGATCGCACCCGCCTTGAGATTTCAGTCGATAATTCCAAGGTGCCGGGCTACTACTGGCAGCACATCTCTTATGTCTTTATCTGGTGGCTGATGGCCGCTTTGGTGCTTTACCTTCCGTTCTATCGTCGTAGAGTTACCTCATGAGCCCAGATCCAGCAATGTCCGGCGTTGTAAAGCGCTACCGAACTATGGCGATTTTGGCCGGAATCATGTCGCTCTTACTCTGGTTTGTTGATCTACCAGTGGCCTACTTATTCGATAACGAGAGCTGGAAAGCGAAAGTTACCTGGATTCCATTTATTCACGGTTGGGTCTATGCCGTCTATGTGTTGACTGCGATTCAATTTGCGAGCAAAGCCAAATGGCCTGTTATGAAGATGCTCGGTTTAATTTTGGCCGGAACCCTGCCAGTTGCTTCGCTTATTACGGAGCGAAAAGTTGTATCGCAGTATTCGTAATTTCATTAAATCACTGCTTTACCCGGTCTATGAGTATCGGCTAGTTCGGGCTTTAGATTTCAGTCAAACCCCACATCACGTCGGCGTAATTCTCGATGGAAACCGTCGTTTTGCTAAAGCGAACTCTGAAAGTTTGGGCGGATCATCACCTGCCCATGGCCATCGAGCCGGCGCAAATAAGATCGTTGAATTTTTGGGCTGGTGTGAAGAGGCCGAAGTAAAAGTCGTAACACTGTGGCTACTTTCAACTGATAATTTCAAACGAACTGACGAAGAGTTAACAGCACTACTCGAAATCATTGGCAATACTGTTGATGAATTAGCAGCAACTGGTCGCTGGAACATTAAAGCGGTAGGCGCTTTAGATTTATTGCCAGAGTGGTTAGCCACCAAATTAGCCTCACTAAAGCCTATTCGCAGCGATGGCTTAGAAGTTAACGTGGCAATTAGCTATGGCGGCCGGCGTGAAATTGTTGACGCAGTTAAGAGCTATTTAATTGCTGAAAAAAATGACGGCCACGATCTAGCCATCGCCGCTGAAAATATCTCGGCAGATGAGATCGCTAAATATCTTTATACCGCTGGCCAACCCGACCCCGAGTTATTAATTAGAACATCAGGTGAACAACGACTCGGCGGATTCTTACTTTGGCAGAGCGCGCAATCTGAATATTATTTCTGTGAAGCTTATTGGCCAGATTTCCGTCGAGTCGATTTCCTAAGAGCTCTTCGTTCTTACTCAACCCGCCATCGTCGCCTGGGTAAGTAGATATAGGTCAGCGTAAATAAGTCACTTAGATTTAACTTTGCCTAACCGCGTGTCGAAAGCAAATAATTAATCAGCAGTTCTAGCGTTTGCTCATCACCGATAACAACTAAATATGACCTCTGAACACTTTCAAATTTGAATGCGAGGAATTTCTTGAGCGCTGCGGATAGAAAAACTTATGTCCTAGATACCAGCGTTCTGCTCGCCGATCCGGCGGCGTTAGGCCGATTTGCCGAACACGAGGTCATCATTCCGGTGGCAGTAATTGGTGAACTAGAAACTAAGCGCGATCACCCAGAATTGGGCTATTTTGCGCGTGCGGCACTACGTTATTTAGATGATTTACGAATTACTCATGGCCGACTAGATCGCCCACTAAAGATCACGCCTGAAGGTGGCACCCTTTCGGTCGAGCTAAACCACACCGACTTAAGTTCGCTGCCTCATGGCTTTTTGCGCGACGGCACCAATGATTCACGCATCTTGGCAATCGCTAAGAATTTAATGTCAGATGGCAAGCAAGTTGTTCTAGTTACTAAAGATCTGCCGCTTCGCGTTAAAGCATCAGCAGTCGGAGTCGAGGCCCAGGAATATCGCGCCGAACTAGTTTCCAATAGTGGTTGGACTGGCATCGAAGAGATCGATGTTGGCCACCAGATTATCGATGACCTTTATGCCACTGATCGCGCCGATCACGAAGTCGCCCATCAGGTCCCAGTGCACACCGGCATAGTTCTGCATTCCGAAAAAGGTAGCGCCTTAGCCCGCGTTACCGTCGATAAACAACTGCAGTTAGTTCGGGGCGATCGCAACGCCTTTGGTCTTCATGGTCGTAGCGCCGAACAAAGAATTGCCCTCGATCTTTTGCTTGATCCAGATATCGGCATCGTTTCACTCGGCGGTCGCGCCGGAACCGGAAAGAGCGCGCTGGCTCTATGTGCCGGACTCGAAGCGGTTATGGAAAAGCGACTACATAAGAAGGTAGTAATTTTCCGCCCGCTCTATCCGGTTGGCGGACAAGAGCTGGGTTACTTGCCAGGTAGCGAAGGCGAAAAAATGTCGCCTTGGGCCCAAGCCGTTTTCGATACTTTGGGTGCGCTGGTTAGCCAACAAGTCATCGATGAAATTGTTGACCGCGGGCTAATCGAAGTTCTGCCCCTGACTCACATTCGCGGCCGCTCGCTGCACGACTCTTTTGTGATTGTCGATGAAGCCCAGTCGCTCGAACGTGGAGTTTTGCTGACCGTGCTCTCGCGCATCGGCCAATCTTCGCGCGTGATCCTGACCCACGACGTTGCCCAACGCGATAATTTGCGAGTGGGCCGGCACGACGGCGTTGTTGCCGTAGTCGAAACCTTAAAGGGCCACCCACTTTTCGCCCACGTGACCCTGACTCGATCAGAGCGCTCACCGATAGCCGCCCTTGTCACAGAACTACTTGAAGGCCCAATTCCGAACTAGTCGGCTTGTGCTAGACAGACTTTTTAAGAAGCTAGAGGGCTGCAAAAAGAGCCCTTTTTAATGTCACACTCACATATCGGACATTTCGGACTTCCGCCTAAGTGACCTGCGCTTTTACAACTGCGGTAGATGTGGCATTCCTTAGAATTTGCGACTCACGCGTAATTAAATTTGCCGATGTCAGTGCGCCTTGCCAGTCTAAACCCTGTTACTCACCCGACCAGGTGAGATTTATAGGTAAAGATAAGGAGTCACCGTGGGTTTTCATTTGAACTCTTCTCGTCGCGCAGTTGCGATCTGGGCAACCGTGGCTGCTTTCTTAGGTTTGGCAATCCTGCAGCCAAGTGCCTACGGCCTTGAGTTTCCAGCCACGACATCTCTGACCTTGCCGGCATCTGATGTTGTTGATGGTTTAACTGGCGAAGTTTATTTAACAGCCAAAGTCGATCCAGAGATCGCTCCTGTCGAAGCAGCCCTCTTTACTGAGCTCTCTTCCTCGGTGACAGTTTCGGCTTCGGCCATGTCTTTGGTTTCCTCAGCCAGCGCCAGCGTTGAACTTGCCCGCACCCCGGCTGGTGCCCGCGAAGTTGCCAAGATTTTGATGGAAGATAAATATGGTTGGGGCGATCGGCAGTATTGGTGCCTCGATGGCCTCTGGACTAAAGAGAGTAAGTGGAATTATCGCGCCAGCAATAAGCGCTCAGGTGCCCACGGAATTCCGCAGGCTCTACCAGCTACCAAGATGGAATCCATCGGAACCGACTGGCGCACCAACCCAGTAACTCAGATTTCTTGGGGACTTCACTATATTGATCAGCGATACGAAACCCCATGCGGTGCCTTCGCTAAATTCAAGCGCACCAACTGGTACTAAGCCGCTCTAGTTAAACCTTAGGGCCCATGCCAATTGTGATTGGCTTTGAAGTCTCGGCAAAGAAATCGCCACCTTTATCATCGACCACAATGAAGGCCGGGAAATCTACGACATCGATTTTCCAAACAGCTTCCATGCCGAGTTCGGCAAAATCTAGAACTTCAACTTTCTTAATGCAATCTTGCGCAAGTCTGGCAGCGGGGCCACCAATTGAACCAAGATAGAAACCGCCGTGAGTCTTACAAGAATCAGTTACCGCCTTTGAGCGATTTCCTTTAGCCAACATAATCTTTGATCCGCCCCGACTCTGGAAATATTCAACGTAGGAATCCATGCGACCGGCAGTTGTTGGGCCAAACGAACCCGATGCATAACCTTCGGGAGTCTTAGCTGGGCCAGCGTAATAAACGGCGAAATCGCGTAAGTAATCGGGCATTGGGGCGCCGGCATCCATCATCTCTTTGATCTTGGCATGGGCTAAGTCGCGGGCCACAACCAAAGTGCCAGTTAACGAGATGCGGGTCTTCAGCGGGTGCTTGGAAAGTTCGGCTAAAACGTTCTCCATTGGCTGATTCAAATTAATGTTGACCACGCCATCGTTTAAATATTCATCGGTGGTCTCGGGCAAGAAGTGGGCTGGCTCGCGCTCTAGCTCTTCTAGGAAAATGCCATCTTTGGTGATCTTGCCTTTGGCTTGGCGGTCAGCTGAACAAGAAACCGCAATCGCAATTGGTAGAGAAGCACCATGGCGAGGCAGACGAACAACGCGCACATCGTGACAGAAGTACTTGCCGCCAAATTGTGCGCCAATTCCGAGGGTGCGAGTTAGCTCAAGAACTTGGCTTTCAAGTTCTAAATCGCGGAAGCCATGACCAGTAGCCGCATCGCCCTTAGTAGGCAGCGAATCTAAGTACTTAGTACTAGCTAATTTTGCGGTCTTTACGGTGTGCTCGGCGCTAGTGCCGCCGATGACAATTGCTAAGTGATACGGCGGGCAAGCAGCTGTGCCAATGGAACGCAATTTCTCATCAAGCCAAGTCATAAATGATTTCGGATTTAAAATCGCTTTAGTCTCTTGATAAAGGAATGACTTATTAGCGCTACCGCCGCCTTTAGCAATGAATAAGAAGTTGTACTCGTCGTAGTGATCGCTATCGGCATAAATCTCAATCTGGGCCGGCAAGTTATTGCCAGTGTTCTTTTCTTCCCAAGTAGTAACTGGGGCCATCTGCGAATAACGCAGGTTCAAATTTGTATAGGCATCGTAGATACCTTTTGAAATCGCAACTTCATCTTTGCTCTGAGTTAAAACAAACTGACCTTTTTTGCCAGAGACGATGGCAGTTCCGGTGTCTTGGCACATCGGCAAAATGCCACCGGCTGAAATATTGGCATTCTTTAAAAGATCTAACGCCACAAAGCGATCATTAGGCGAGGCCTCTGGATCCTTTAAAATATTAGCTAATTGCTGCAGATGTTCAGCACGTAAGTAGTGCGAGATATCGTGAATTGCGGTGCTAGTTAACTTCTCAATTGCCTCAGGTGCGATCTCAAGAAATTCGAGTTCGCCAACTTTTAATGTGCGAACGCCTTCAGTGCCAAGGCTGCGATATTTGGTGGTATCTGGACCAACCGGCAATAAATCGGAGTATGTGAATTCAGGAGACATTTGCGCACCTATTCGCTTGGCTTAACTGAATCTAACTTTGCCTTCGCCCCATCTAGCCATTCCTGGCAGATCTTTGCGAGTTCTTCGCCGCGTTCCCATAACTTCAAGGAATCTTCGAGAGTAGCGCCGCCAGTTTCTAGCGATGAAACAACCTGCGCCAGTTCATCACGCGCTGCTTCATATGAGATCTTCTTTTCAGAGGCCATGGCTTAAATCTACTGCCTGCTCTTTAACTTGTAACCATGGCGCTGGTCTCACCTTGGGCCAGCCTAATTCGCAGCTTTTCGCCATCTTTTAGCTCTGCGCTATCGCGGGCAATGCTGCCATCGGCTAACTGCACCACCGCATATCCGCGATCAAGGGTGGCTTGTGGCGAAAGTGCGCGCACTCGAGCAGTTACCTGTTGCAACTCTTCTTGGGCAATTGCCAGGCGGCCTTGGAAACTACGAATCGAACGATCGCGTAAGGAAGTAATGATTTCTAGCCGTGAAGTAATCATTACAGCGGGGTCGCGCAGCACTGGGCGCGCAGCCAAGTTAGCAATCTTCGAACTTTCGAGTTCAATCATATTTCGCATAAAGCGGCTAGCTCGATCACGAAGTTTTTCAATCAAATCAAACTCTTCATTAATATCTGGCACCACGCGCTTTGCCGCATCAGTCGGCGTCGATGCACGGAAGTCGGCAACTAAATCAAGAAGTGGTGAATCTTTTTCGTGGCCAATTGCGCTAACAATTGGCGTGCTGCACTTAGCCGCTAAGCGAACTAAACCTTCATCACTAAATGGCAATAGATCTTCAAAGGATCCGCCACCGCGAGTAATGATGATGACATCAACATCGGCTAGCGCTTCGAGTTCTGCCAACGCGGCTGATACTTCGCTTACAGCGGCCGCGCCCTGAACAGTAACTTCGCGAATCTCAAACTGAACAGCTGGCCAACGACGCTTGGCATTTTCAACGACGTCGCGTTCGGCATCAGTATTACGACCACAAATTAATCCAATTTTGCGTGGCAGTAATGGCAAAGCAACTTTATTTTCAGAATCAAATAAACCTTCAGCTGCCAATGTAGTTTTCAAAGCTTCTAGGCGAGCCAATAATTCACCAACGCCAACTTGGCGAATCTCGCGGGCAGATAACGTATAAGAACCATTCTTGGTATACCAAGAGCCTTTGGCGTAAAGCACAACGCGGGCATTTGCCGGCAGCGGTGCCACGCTAGCTAAAACTGATTTGTGGCACATCACCGAAAGGCTCATATCAACGCTGGAGTCGCGCAAGCGCAGAAAAGCCATACCGCCGCTACGTTCATTGAGTTCAGCGATCTCGCCTTCGATCCAGATTGGCCCTAACCGATCGAGATATTCCTTGATCGCTTCAGTAACCGCCCGTACTGGCGCGGGAGATTCACTTGAAGTTTCGAGCATGGAACGATCCTAATAGACTTAGCGACATGAGTAAGCGAATCCTCTTGGCTGCGCCACGCGGGTATTGCGCCGGCGTTGACCGCGCAGTGATCACTGTCGAAAAAGCCCTCGAGCTTTACGGTGCTCCGGTTTATGTGCGCAAACAGATCGTGCATAACAAGCATGTGGTCGCAACTCTTGAAGCGCGTGGCGCCATCTTCGTTGATCAAACCGATGAAGTACCCGAAGGCAAGATCGTAGTTTTCTCAGCTCACGGAGTTTCACCCGCGGTTCATGAAGAAGCAGCAAATCGCAACCTAAAAACAATTGATGCCACTTGCCCGCTAGTCACCAAAGTTCACCACGAAGCAAAACGTTTTGCCGCAGAAGAGTTAGAGATTTTATTTATTGGCCACGAAGGTCACGAAGAAGTTGAAGGCACAACCGGTGAAGCAGTTGGCCAAGTTAAATTAGTTGATGGCCTAGATGCTGCGCGTACCGTGCAACCTACCCCCGGCAAAAAACTTGCTTGGCTATCGCAAACTACTTTAAGTGTTGACGAAGCGATGCAATCTGTAGCGATCTTGAAAGAACGCTTCCCTGATATTCAAGCACCACCATCAGATGACATTTGTTATGCAACTACAAATCGCCAAGACGCAATCAAAGTTATTGCGCCACAAGCAGATCTAGTAATAGTGGTTGGCTCAACAAACTCATCTAACTCAGTGCGTTTGGTTGAAGTTGCCAAGGAATATGGCACACCTCAGGCTTACTTAATTGACTATGCCGCTGAAGCCAAAGAAGAATGGCTAACCGGTGTTGAAACCATTGGCGTAACCAGCGGAGCTTCAGTACCTGAGATTTTGGTCGATGACCTACTGAAGTGGTTAGCAGAGCGCGGTTTCGCAGATGTCGAAACAGTTACCGCAGCCGAAGAATCGTTGCTATTCGCGCTTCCACCAGAGCTGCGTAAAGATATTAAGGCTGCCGCACAGGGATAACCCTTTACCTTGAGGCAGTAAGAAAGTTAAAATCACACTATGAGCAGAGGAAAATCATTTCTAGCAGTTCTTTGTTCAGCAATTTTATTACTGCCGCTTAATGTAGAGATTGCGAGCGCAGCAGTTAAAGCAGGCGACACCTGTGCAAAGTTGAATTCAACTTCAACCGTAAAAGGAATTAAATACACCTGCGTTAAATCGGGAAATAAACTGGTTTGGAATAAAGGTGTAAAAGTCCCGACCAAACCTTCACCAACACCGACCCCGAAGGTAACTTCAACGCCTGACGCGGTTTCTGCCGGTACTTCCGCGGGGAAAATCATTCAAGATATTCGTTATCGAGGAGCATTGGAATTTAAAGCTGGTTCTGAAACGAAACTAGAAGTTGCAACGGCCACAAACTCGGGCTATCGATTGGCCACCCAGTATTCAGATATCTGTTCCATCGTGCCGCTTTATGTAGTTAAGTTTCAAAAAGCTGGAACTTGCGTCATTACAATTTTCACCGAGGAGACCAAAGATTATCTATCAAGTAATTTGACGGTGGTACTGCGCGTGGTGGCAGCATCAGCACCAACACCTGTCATAACACCTTCGCCAATCGTCACGCCAACACCTGCACCATCACCTTTAGTCACGCAGGCACCAACTCCAACGCCAAAACCTGTTGCAACTCCTTCGCCAGTCGTCACACCAACAACAGCTCCAACCGAGCCGGCATGTTCAACCGATAACTTCGTTGGATCTGCTCTTACAACAAGACTGAGTGATTCAGAAGTAAAAGTGGAAGCAACAGTGAGGGCTTGTTCTTACACAATTTCCCTAGGCGGGGGCGGAACGACCTATGTAACAAAAATTGAAAATACAAGAAGTGCAGTAGATACCAAAGTGGTATTTCAGTTCGGCAATCTAAAGTGTGACGTTAGATATTCGACACAACTAAAGGTATGGACCGAAAGGGATGGTAAGGGAGTTTCAGCGACCAGTTCAGCTGGTCTGGCTTTCCCAACATGTTCACCAACACCAACACCAACACCCACACCAACACCAACACCAACACCAACACCAACACCAACACCAACACCAACACCAACACCAACACCAACACCAACACCAACACCAACACCAACACCAACA
>Ga0304730_1003112_pt1 | contig 11343 bp, 8 predicted proteins | sample M_130628_MF_Meta_FD_190474 | JGI IMG/M metagenome (GOLD analysis project Ga0304730, IMG submission 190474) | Freshwater microbial communities from Lake Montjoie, Canada to study carbon cycling - M_130628_MF_MetaG (v2) (version 2) | ecosystem: Environmental > Aquatic > Freshwater > Lake | place...
GTATATATCCAATCAGGTCGGGACGCATTACATATACAATCAATAAAGTAAACGATAATCCAAAAATAGCACCCCACAAATGCGCGTCGTGGTTGATATTGTCTTCTGCTTTCTTACCCATGTAAATGCAATAGGCGATAAATAAAACGGCATAAACGGTTGATGATATTTTTATGTACGCGTATAAATAAATGCTGCTCCAAGGACTAAATAAAATGGTGGCAAATACCACCGCAGATACTGCTCCAGATGCACCTAGAGAACGATATTCAAATACATCTTTGTTTTTAAAATAACTGGGCAAATCAGAAACGATTATTGCGCCAAAATATAAAATAAGATACGTTGTTCCGTTTCCCATTCCATTGCTTTTTAAAATCATTTCGATGTTGTTGCCAAAATAATATAAGGTAAACATGTTGAAAAATAGGTGCATGAAATTGGCATGCAAAAAACCTGAGGTAACGAATCGATACAATTCATTATTGCGCTTTACATAATAAGGCCACATAATGGTTTTGGCTAAAAATAATTTGTTGGTTTCTGTTATAAAAAACAAAATCACATTTATAACAATCAAGAAATTGGTTATGGAAAATAAAAAACTGGGCATGGGGTTATTTTATTTTTTTTTGAATTTTTAATTTTCACTTTTTATTTCCTACACATGATGATACTTCTCATTTCTGTTGATGGAGCAAGCACGATATATTTGTTCGGCTAAAATTAAACGAACCAGTTGATGCGGAAAAACCAAAGGCGATAAACTCCACTTAAAATCAGCTCGTTCAAATATCGTTTTACTTACGCCAAATGCACCACCAATCAAAAACACCAGTTGCTTCTCGCTTTCATTCGCTCTTTGTTGAATAAAGCTTGCAAGGCCTTCGCTGGTTAATGTTTTTCCACGTTCATCCAACAATATTAAATAGTCTTCTTTTTTTAAAAGATTCAAAATGGTTTCACCTTCTTTTTGTTTCAAATCAACATCGCTGAGTACCGCTGCATTTTTCGGTGTAGAAATGATTTGCCACTCTACCGGATAATAATTGGAGATTCTTTTCGTAAATAATTTTATGCCTTCATCTACGAAAGATTCATTGTTTTTACCAACAGACCAAAATTGAATTTTCATCTTATCTTATTTAAATAAAAAGTAAAAATTAAAAATTCAAAAAACGTAATTTCAATTTTTACTTTTCACTTTTTACTTTTCACTTAGCTTTTTCAAATTCAAATACCCAAGATGCCATTCGTCTTTCTTGGCTTTTTTATTGGGCGTTATTTTTAACTGAAATGCCGCTTTGATTTCAGCTGGGAGGATATCTGTAATCTCATAAATATCATCTACATCAATTCCGTACTTATCATCAATATGTGATGCAGCGCCTTTGAAACCCGTGTGTTTATAAAACGCAGTGGCTTTGGCTTGTTTAATGGCATCAGATTTCTTTTCAGCAACAGCAAGCATTTTGTAATGGTATTCTTCAAATTCACCAGGCTTATATCCGCCAAGATTCAAGAAAAATAATTTTGATGACACAATGTTATCTGCTGTTGTTTTCTTTACAACATTTACTGTGTTGCCATCTACTTCTGTTACTTCGCGCCATGCATCAATGTGTATTTTTCCACCATCTTTCCAAAATTGTTCAATGTGTGGAATAATTTCTTTTATGCTTTTTCCAATGGTGAAAAAAATATCGTGTTGCTCGGTATGTCTGCCTTTGGGTTTGCAGCCCAGCAGAATCATAAATAATTTATTGGCCATGAATTAAATAGTTTTTTTGGGAGGTAATTCAAATGCAACAGCTTCATGTTCGAAATGTCCTTTATGTGCACCATCGCAAAAAGGTTTGTTTTTTGATAAACCACATCTGCAAATGGCTACAATATCTCTGCCATTCAAACCATATACATTACCGTCTTTGTCTACAATTTCAAAGTCGCCTTCAATTTTTGCAGATCCATTGTTGTTGATCGTAATTTTTGTAGTTGCCATATTTTTTTTCGTAAAAATAAAACAATGCGTCTTATTAATTATGAATAAATTTATACTTAGCATTATTGTTTTTATTATTGCTTTCAATTTGGGTTTGATAAACCATTCAAATTTTTATAAGTCTTTATTTGCCATGTTTAAAAATTATATCAGTTTAGTTGTTTTTTTAAGTTGCATTTGTTTTGCTCATGCACAAAAAAATAAATTTCCGTATGCTGCTCAAGGACTTACTAAAACTCAAGCAGCTGCTCATTTAATCAATCGATTTACTTACGGCGCAACACCAAATCAAGTGGATGAGGTAGAAAAAATGGGGTTGGAGATTTGGTTCAACAAACAACTCAACACTGCGTTTAATGATGATAGTTTGATTTTGAAATTATCAAAAATTGATTATTTACATTTATCAAACGAAGAGATTGTAAAACAATTTCCACGCAACCCTCAAGTTGTTCGGATGGCGATTAAGGACGGTTTTATTGATAAAGATTCTATTGGGGTGATGTCAAAAAGCGAAGAAAAAGCAAGATTGAAAGCTTATTCTGATTTAAATAACCTTCACCCATTTACTGATTTATCCCGTTCATTTATTAACCAACGTTTCATTAGGGCGATTTATTCCAATAACCAACTCCAAGAAGTTTTGACCGGTTTTTGGTTTAATCATTTCAATGTGTCGTTTACAAAGTTTCAAGTGGCTCAATACATTCCAGCTTATGAACGTGATGTAATCCGACCAAATGCTTTGGGTAATTTTCAACAACTACTTTTGGCTACAGCAAAAGCTCCAGCCATGTCGCTTTTCTTAGATAATGCATTGAGTTCTGCAGAATTGGATAGTTCATCTACATTAGTTAGAAATAGAAATTTAAATGCGTTGATTCAACAACAAAATTCACTTGGAGATACCCAAAATGTAAAATTCATCAAACAATTAAAAGGCAAAAATAAAAATCGCGGCATCAATGAAAATTATGCGCGCGAATTATTGGAGTTACATACTTTGGGCGTTGATGGCGGGTATTCACAGCAAGATGTTGTGAATGCTGCACGTATTTTAACCGGTTGGACCATCTATCCTTTTGATGGTACTTATTCAGGTCAGTTGAAAAGACTTATTTCCATACTCGGAGAAGATAATTTGAAATCTAAAGGTTATTTCAGAGATGGTGATTTTTTATTTTTCCCCATGAATCATGATCAAAGTGAAAAAAATGTACTAGGTAAAAATTTTCCAGCAAATGGCGGTTATCAAGAAGGGGTTGATTTAATTTCAATGCTTGCGCATCATCCTGCAACAGCAAAATTTATTTGCAAAAAATTAGCCATCTATTTTGTAAACGATAATCCATCTCCAAATCTCATCAATAAAATGGCAGAGACATTTTTAAAGAAAGAGGGAGATATAAAATCTGTTTTATTGACTATGGTTTATGACCCTGAATTTTGGGGAAAGACTGCCGTTTGCCAAAAAATTAAATCACCTTTTGAAGTGGTGATTAGCGCCAATAGAGCTTTGAATTCTAAAATATTTAATCCTTATCCAATGTTTTTTGTATTGGAAAAAATGGGACAAAAAATTTATCATTATCAAGCTCCAACAGGGTTTCCTGATAATGCAGCATATTGGGTAAATACAAGTGCCTTATTGAGTAGAATGAATTTTGGTTTGGATATTGCATCGCAACATATTAGAGGTGTAAAAGTTGATTTGCTTAAGCTGAATAATAATCATGAGCCAGAAGATGCAATGGCCGCATTAAAAACCTATGCTAATTTATTAATGCCTGGAAGGAATCTTGAGAAATCGTATCAACGCTTATATCCTTTATTAAATGAAAAAATAAACACAGAAAAAATTACTGAAAAAAACAAAACACTGGAAATGGAGATTGATGAGATGTTATTTGATGATACTCAATCCGAATCTGAAATAAAATCTAATACAAGCGAAAAAAATATGCTCGAGCATGTAGTTGGAATTATTTTAGGGTCTCCAGATTTTCAACGTAAATAATATTTTATGTCTACAAGAAAAGCATTTTTAAAATCAGGGGCTATTGCCGCTTTCGGAATCAGCATTGGCGGTGTTCCTGGCTTTGTTGCCCGTGCTGCACAACATTTTCAGCATAAAGAATTGTTTCAAAAAAATAAAATATTGATTTGTATTTTCCAACGTGGTGCCATGGATGGACTTATGGCAGTCACACCGTTTAATGATCCTTATCTAAAAAAAGCTAGGCCTAGTTTATTTATGTCTGCTGCCAAATCTGAAAAAGTTTCTTTGATAGATTTAGATGGTCGATTTGGTTTGCATCCTTCAATGTCAATATTCGAATCCTTGTTTAAAAATAATCAATTGGCTATTGTTCATGGAATTGGTTCACCGAATAATACGCGTTCTCATTTTGATGCACAAGATTATATGGAATCGGGAACCCCATTTAAAAAAAGTACAGATAGTGGCTGGCTCAATCGTGCGGCTGGTTTAATGGAGCATCAGGCTACTCCTTTTAGAGCTGTGAGTTTAACGCCTGCATTGCCTAGGTCTTTTTATGGGAATGCTTCTTCTATAGCGATCAATAATCTAGCTGATTTTAAAATATCTTCCAATCAAGCAAAATCCAATTTAAATGTAACAGCAAAAAGTTTCGAAGATTTATATGATGAAACGACCAGTCAGATTATAAAAAATACAGGGAAAGAAACTTTTGAAGCGGTAGAATTGTTATCGAAATTAAATCTTAAAAAATATCAGCCAACATCAGGTGTAATTTATCCCAATTCAAACCTAGGAAATGCACTCAAGCAAATTGCGCAATTGATAAAATCAGATGTAGGTTTGGAAATTGGCTTTGCAGAATCGAGTGGGTGGGACACGCATTTTAATCAAGGAACAAACAATGGAATTTTTGCTAGAAATGTAGGCGATTTGAGTAACAGTATTGCTGCTTTATGGAATGATTTGGGCGATGATTTAAAAGATAAAGTTGTGATTATGACCATGACAGAATTTGGCAGAACCGTAAAGCAAAATGGAACCAATGGCACCGATCATGGCAGGGCTTCATGTAATTTTATTTTGGGTACAAACATAAAGGGTGGGAAGGTTTATGGAGATATGAAACCATTGTCAATAGAAAATTTAGAAGACGGCAGAGACCTACCTGTTACAACAGATTTCAGGTCTGTATTTAATGAAGTGGCGCAAAAGCATTTGAATATTAAAAATACAAAGCAACTTTTTCCAGATTGGAATGGTGGGAATTTGGATTTGTTTTAAGATTAAAGCCACGAAGGAATTGAAACACGAAGAAACGCATACGCGTTTACGCGATTTTTTTTGACACAAAGACACGAAGGCACGAAGGCACAAAGGTTTTTTATAAAACAAAGTTGCTAATAATGAAAACTTTCAACTTCCCCCTTGGGGGACTGAGGGGGCCAACCTTTTGAACTCATTGAACACATTGAATCTTTGGAACGTAATCTCTTAGAAGGGTTGAAGGTTTTCAACCCCTACTACTCCCAAACCTCACAAACCACACAAACCTCAAAAACCTCAAAAACCTCAAAAACCTCAAAAACCTCAAAAACCTCAAAAACCTCAAAAACCTCAAAAACCTCAAAAACCTCACAAACCTCTAAAACCTCCCCAACCTCTCGTACCTCCTCTTATTACTATACCCATGTAACATTCTAACAACACCAACCACCATTAAACAATACGCAATAACGATAATGGCTAAGTGTTGATTTTTGGAAATGGGCAATACATTAATGGCGATTCCGGCAACCAGCATGGGTAATCCAGAAAAAATAAGATCTTCATTTTTTTTGCTCATTATTTCGAAATAATGATGCATTTTTCCAAGAATGATATAAGCCATATTTTCTTCAATTCCCCTTTCTAACAAACCATTTAAAATAAAGCTATTGCTTTTTTGAGTTGATTTAGATTCTGTAATAAATTGTATAATGTATTTGGGCAAAAGATTGAAATTGAATTGATCGATTTTTTTTTGATGTTCAGATATAGACTCGCTGAGTTCCAATTGTCGGCGTTCAACTTCATCATAATATGCTGCTATTTCTGATTCGGGAAGTGTGTTTAAATACTGATTGGCTAATTTGATTAATTGCGCATCGGTATGTTCTGTATAGTATCCGTAATTGGATTCAGGTAGATTCATATTATAAAGGTGGGTATAAATTTGGAAACTTATTAACCATTTTTGATAAAATGTGTGAAAACAATTGATGGTATTTGAATGAATCAACCTTCAATTAATTTACTTTGCAATAAATAATTAAAATATGAACTCTAGTGAATTGATACTTTATATTTCTTCTGCTTTTTTAATAGGCTTTGGCGTAGCTTGGATTTTGAAAACAATGGAAATTCAAAAATTAAAAAGATCTGAAAATAGTTTAAATGGCCTACTAGAAAGTGAGCGTTTGGTTAAAGAAACGCTCCGTAAGGAAAGTGCCTTAGCTTTTCAACTAAAAGAAACCATTGAAGCCGATTTGGGTAGAAAATTAAAAGAAGCAGAATATGTAATTAAAGAAATGGATCGTGATATTTTATTGTTGCAAAAAAGCAATGAAGAAACCGAAATGATGTTTAAAAAACTAGATCCTGAAATGTATGATATAAAAATTAAACTGCTTGAAGCCAATAACACCATTGCAAGATTAAAAGGACAAATTGCTCAAAATGTTACGCAGTAAAAAGTAAAAAGTAAAAAGTAAAAAGTAAAAAGTAAAAAGTAAAAAGTAAAAAGTAAAAAGTAAAAAGTAAAAAGTAAAAAGTAAAAAGTAAAAAAACTTGTCCTGTTTTTGTGTTAAGGAGTACAAAATCAACATAAATATTTTAAATTTTTACTTTTAAATTTTGACTTAATCATAACCATGACCAAAAAAACAAAGGGTTTAATTTTTTTATCCGTTTTTATAGGACTTTATTTTATAGGACCTCAACCTACCAAACCTTTGTTTAATCCATCTCTACCCGCAATTCCTGAATTAAACCTACTTGAAACTTTCATTGACAAACAAGAATCCCAACATAAATTAAAACCAGATAATCAAGCAAGAATTGTTTGGGCTAATGATTCATTGAAATCAAAAACGGAATATGCTATTGTGTATTTACATGGCTTCTCGGCATCACAAGAAGAAGGCAATCCTGTACATAGAAATATCGCACAAAAATTTGGATGCAATTTATATTTATCGCGCCTTGCTCAACATGGAATAGATACTTCAGAACAATTGTTAGGGCTTACTCCGGACGATTACTGGGAATCTGCAAAACAAGCATTAGCCATTGGAAAAAAAATAGGAAACAAAGTGATTCTAATGGGTACCAGCACGGGCGCATCTCAAGCCATACAATTGGCAGCTGCATTTCCAAACGATGTTGCAGCTTTAGTGTTGTATTCTCCCAATATTGAAATCAATAATCCCAATGCTTGGTTGCTCAATAATCCTTGGGGATTGCAAATCGCTAGAATGGTTATGGGAAGTGATTATTTAACGCCAAATGATACAACTAAAGTTTATGCCAAATATTGGAACACGCCTTATCGTTTAGAAGCTACCGTTAGTTTACAAGAAATGATTGAATCTACAATGAAGCCAGAAACATTCAAAAAAGTGAATCAACCTACTTTACTTCTGTACTATTATAAAGATGAAAATCATCAAGATAACATTGTAAAAGTTAGTGCGATGGAGAAAATGTTTGAACAGTTGGGAACGCCTAATGCTAAAAAAATAAAGCATCCAATTCCAAATGCGGGTGATCATGTGCTGTGTTCTCCAATAAAATCAGGGGCAGTAAATGAAGCAGAAAACTATACAGAACAATTTTTTAAACAAGTTTTGAATATCAAAAATCAATAATTTCAGTACAAAAAGTTATAAATTTCATCAATTTTAACTTACTTTCGGTCATCTTATCTTTATCCGCTGAAATTCCTCAAGAAATAAACACTATTTATTTATTTTAACAATTAGAAAGCATGAAAAAGTTCTTACTGGTATTTTCATTTTTATTTTCAACAATTGTAAGTTTTGCGCAAATTTCAACTATTGAAAAGCAATTAGCGATTGAGCTCATTAAGCAAAATCAAATCCAGTTGGGGTTAACAGATTTTGATGTAGAAAATACAGCAGTTTCGAGCACCTATTTAAATGCTACTTCTGGAATAAGAATGGTTTATTTGAATCAAATTTTTAAATCAATTCTGGTTTTTAATAAAATGCAAGTGCTTGCGTTTAAAAATAACGTGTTGGTTTCCAATACAGGCAGTAGAATAAATTTTATAGATCAACTTGTAAATATTGCGTCAGGCGTTCCTGCAATTTCTGCTACACAGGCCGTACAATCTGTAGTTAGTGATTTGAAACTTTCTACAAAAGATTTAATTAACCCAACGACAGAATCAAATGGCAAATTGAATTTTGGACAATTAAATATATCAGAAGTGGATATCATTGCTGAATTAATTTGGTTGCCTATTTCAGAAAAAAATGTGGTACTAACTTGGCAAATTGAAATTGCACCGCTTAAAACGAGTGATCATTTTATGATTCGTGTGGATGCCGTTTCGGGTAAAGTGTTAGATAAGAATAACTACACGGTGTATGAGAAATTTAATGATTTAAAAAAAACAATTAACAAGCATGCACATTCAACTGCTGAAGTTGTTTCTACAAATCAATTGGTGCCACAGCAATCTCCATCAGTAGTCTCTTCAGCAAGTTATCGTGTGATTCCTTTTCCGGCTGAAAGTCCTTTGCATCCCAATGGTACAGCAGCTTTAGTTACAGATCCTTGGAATTTGGCAGGAGGTGGAAACGCAACTTCTTTGCAATGGCATTTCGATGGTACTACTTATCATGATAGTACCAGAGGTAACAATGTTTGGGCACAAGAAGATAGAGACAACAACAACATAAATGGCAAAGGTGCAACTTCTACAACAGCACAACCTTCACTGACGTTTGATATTACACCAGATTATACGGTAGCACCTACAACAAGCACTTTTCAAAGTTTTGCCATTACCAATTTGTTTTATTGGAATAATTTAATGCACGATCTTACCTACAATTATGGGTTTGATGAAGTGTCGGGTAATTTTCAAAATAACAATCAAGGTAGAGGCGGTTTGGCAAGTGATTATGTAGTAGCTGATGCACAAGATGGAAGTGGTACAAACAATGCAAATTTTTCGACTCCTGTAGATGGCACTAAGCCAAGAATGCAAATGTATTTATCAACCTACGCTACACCCAACCGTGATGGGGATATTGATAATGGTGTAATTGCGCACGAATTTATGCATGGTGTGAGTAATCGTTTGACTGGAGGTCCAGCAAACTCTTCTTGTTTAAGTAACGCAGAACAAGGTGGCGAAGGATGGAGCGATTATTTGGCTTTGATGAGTGTAACCAATTGGGCTACTGCTACAGTTAATGATGGTGCAATTGCTCGACCTATAGGTACCTATTTATTTGGACAAGCACCAACGGGGGCGGGTATACGTACTTATCCATATTCAACCAATATGAGTATCAATCCTTGGACATATGCAATGATGACAGGATCGGGTGGGGCAGTGCATAAAATTGGCGAAATATGGTGTGCTACTTTATGGGATATGACCTGGGAAATGATCGCAATGGATGGCATCAATACGAATATTTTCAATACTTCTGGAATCGGTGGTAATTCAGCTGCTTTAAAATTGGTAATAGAAGGTATGCGTTTACAGCCTTGTAGTCCGGGTTATATTGATGCAAGAAATGCCATACTAAAAGCAGATACGATTTTCTTTGGTGCAAAATACAGTTGTGCCATTTGGAAAGCTTTTGCGCGCAGAGGAATGGGCAAATTTGCTTCTCAAGGTTCGTCTAGCAGCACCACAGACCAGGTTGCAGATTTTACAGTAAATGGGGGTGGAAGTTTCACCATTTCTCAAAACGTAACTCAACAATCAGAAGGGTTGAATGTAACATATACACATACCGTAAGCACTGGAAATTGTGGCGCAATTGTAAATCACATCATTCGTGATACACTTCCAAACAATGTAACTTATGTAAGTGGTGGAAGTTATGATTCTGCAACGCGCGTGGTGAGTTTCCCTGTTACATTAGCTTTAGGTCAAACCCAAAATTATTCTTTTACAGTTACAATAAATAATGGTACTTATTACACACCAGTACTTTTATTGGATGAAACCGTTCCAACAACAACCATCTCTAATGTTTGGACGCCAACTTCAACCACTACAACGAATTGGACAACTTCAACAGCTCAAAAAACAAGTGCGCCAAACGCTTTGTTTACAACGAATTTAACTACTGTTTCTGATCAGAAATTAGAAACAACAAACGCTTTATTATTGCCAGCTAATCCGCCTGCGCTTACTTTCCAAGGTTATATCAATTCTGAGTCTGGATGGGATGGGGGTGTTGTGGAAATCAGCACAAACAATGGAACTACTTGGACTGATTTAGGTGCTTCAATTGTATCTGGTGGTTATAATGGGGTTTTAGGAACAAGCACAAATCCATTGACAGGAAAATCAGCATTCACTGGCAATAGTAATGGTTTTGTAAAAACAACCATCAACCTAAGCGCTTATGCCAATCAATCTGTAAAATTCAGATTCCGTTTTGGATCAGATGCAAGTGTTGCTGGAACAGGTTGGTATATCGATGATATTCAACTAAAAAGTACTCCACAAATAAACATCAAAGGAATTTTATTTAATACATCGAATATAAAAACTGCATCTGCAGATACCGTTACAATTATTTTAGCGGGAAGCAATACTTGTATTCCAGCAACAATTTCTACACAACCATCAAATATATCTATTTGTGAAAATTCAACATCTGCATCTGTGTCTGTAACCGCATCTGGAACAGGCATTGCGTATCAATGGCAATCAAGTGCAGATAATGGTGTTTCATTTTCAGATGTTGCAAATGAAGTAAATGCAACGTTTAATATTTCAAATGTAACGTCATCAAATAATGGCAATCAATATCGTTGTAAAATAAATGGAACTTGCACCACAGAATTCTTCTCTGCATCATCTACTTTATCAATAAATAGTTTGCCTACTTCTCCTGTAACCACAGGTGCTTCAAGATGTGGAACTGGAACGTTAGTGCTCTCAGCAACTGCTGGAACCAACGAAACCATTGAATGGTACACTACTTCAGTAAGTGGTGCCGCAATTGGAACAGGATTAAGTTTTACAACACCAAGCATCAGTGCAACAACTAACTATTATGCACAAGCAAAAAATACTGTTACA
>Ga0304730_1003114_pt1 | contig 11332 bp, 7 predicted proteins | sample M_130628_MF_Meta_FD_190474 | JGI IMG/M metagenome (GOLD analysis project Ga0304730, IMG submission 190474) | Freshwater microbial communities from Lake Montjoie, Canada to study carbon cycling - M_130628_MF_MetaG (v2) (version 2) | ecosystem: Environmental > Aquatic > Freshwater > Lake | place...
CTGAATATGACCTAACTTCATTAAAAGAACAAGATTCGGTAAAAGCACTATTCAATGAGAATATCAGCATAGTTTTCCAAGCTGATGCAGAAGTCGAGGCTATTTTTGATCAAAATAATATTGAAATTTTCAATATTGGAAAAGTCATTGAAGGAAGCATTATTACTATAAAAAACAATAAAGATTTGTTTACATTTAACATTCCTCAATTAAGAGATACATGGTACAGAACTTCCTTTTTACTCGATTCAAGACAAACTAAAAATGGTGTTTCACTTGAAAAATACAATAATTACAAAAATCAGCCACTAATTTATAATTTCCCTAATAAATTTGATGGTAAGAAACCAGTAATTGATGCAAGCAAGCCAAGACCAAAGGCAGCCATTATTCGCGAAAAAGGCAGTAACTCGGAGCGAGAAATGGCCAATGCAATGTATTTGGCGGGTTTTGATGTAAAAGACGTCCACATGACTGATTTAATTTCTGGTCGTGAAACTCTTGAAGATATTCAATTTATTGGAGCGGTAGGTGGTTTTTCAAATTCAGATGTTTTAGGTTCCGCCAAAGGCTGGGCAGGTGCATTTTTATATAATGAAAAAGCCAATAACGCACTCAAAAACTTCTTTGCAAGACATGATACAATTTCAGTAGGAATTTGTAATGGTTGCCAGTTATTGATGGAATTAGAATTAATCAATCCTGATCATGAGGTGCACGGAAAATTGCACCAGAATACTTCAAATAAACACGAAAGCATTTTCACTTCGGTAAAAGTTCAGAAAAACAACTCGGTGATGCTTTCAACTTTGGAAGGAGTAACTCTGGGAGTTTGGGTTTCACATGGTGAAGGGAAATTCAATCTTCCATATACAGAAGATCGATATAATATTGTTGCAAAATACGGCTATGCCGAATATCCTGCAAATCCTAATGGTTCAGATTTTAATACTGCCATGATGTGTGATGATACTGGTCGCCACTTGGTGATGATGCCGCATATTGAGCGTTCAACTTTTCCTTGGAATTGGGCAAATTATCCTGAACGCAAAAATGATGAAGTTTCACCATGGTTAGAGGCTTTCGTGAATGCTCGTAAGTGGGTAGAAGAGGTGAAGTAATTATATATTTTCATGAGTCTAACTACGGCATCGTTCATAACGCTGCCGTAGTTTTTTTATATCTGTGAACTGGAAGTTCACTCCACGAACAAACAAAAAACCCCACGAAATATCATGGGGATTTGTGAACAAAATATTATTCGAAAAAAATCTTTATAATTAGGCCGGAACTACGGCTGTTTTAACAGTTTTGATTATTCGTGCTGCTACTTTATAAGGATCGGCAGCCGAGTTGGGACGACGGTCTTCCAACCATCCTTTCCAGCCTTTTTGAACGGCTGCAATCGGAATACGGATTGAAGCACCACGGTCTGAAACACCATAAGAAAATTTATCAATCGATTGTGTTTCGTGCTTACCTGTCAAACGTAGGTGGTTGTCTGCACCATAAACAGCGATGTGTTCTTTAACGAATGGAGCAAAAGCTTGACAAACTACGTCGTAATCCTCTTTTTTACCAGAGGTTCTCAATAATGTATTTGAGAAATTTGCGTGCATACCCGAACCGTTCCAGTCTGTATCGCCCAAAGGCTTACAGTGCCAGTTAATAGCTACGCCATATTTTTCACCAATTTTTTCTAATAAATAACGGCCAATCCACATTTCATCACCTGCTTGTTTTGCACCTTTAGCAAAACCTTGGAACTCCCACTGACCAGCGGCAACCTCAGCATTAATGCCTTCAACGTTAAGACCAGCTTGCAAACAAACCTCTAAATGTTCTTCAACAATATCACGACCAAAAGCGTTAGCAGCACCAACTGAACAATAGTATTGACCCTGTGGAGCTGGATATCCAGTTGCAGGAAAACCAAGTGGTTTATTAGTCTCTGGGTTCCACAAGAAATATTCTTGCTCAAAACCGAACCAAAAATCATTATCCTCATCTTCAATAGTAGCACGACCATTAGACTCATGTGGCGTTCCATCAGCATTCAAAACTTCACACATTACCAAAAAACCTACACCAATACGAGTTGGGTCTGGGCAAATGAAAACTGGCTTCAATAAACAGTCAGAAGAACCACCTTCTGCTTGCTGGGTTGATGAACCGTCGAAAGACCACATATCGCAATCTTCTAATTTGCCACTGAAGTCTTTTTCAATTTTAGTTTTGCTACGAAGGCTTTGAGTTGGTTTGAAACCGTCAAGCCAAATGTATTCTAATTTTGCTACTGGAACGTTTGCCATTGTTGTAATTTTTTAATGTATTGCGGTTATCATTCAAAGAATATGTTACAAATATAAAATACAAAAACAATATATTATTCTTCAAAAGGCAATTATTTTAGTCGAATATTCTAAATTCTTTATAAAGTACAACTTTTTATAGGATTCATTTGATTTTATTATTTATTGATGATTGAAAATCAACCTAAAATACAAAAAACAGGCAATTTTCCTGTAAGAATCTATTCTATTACTAACCTAATTTTTAATAATTTATAAGTTTATCAATTATTTACACTCAAATTTAAACCTATTTTTGAGAAAATTAAATATTTTGGATATTAGATCATTCAAAGAAATAACATAAATCTGAAACAATATTCAAGAAAGTAAAAGTCACAAGTTTTACAACCTGTGACTTTCATTTTAAATCTCTTCATACTCATTCTAGTATGCCCTATTCTTTGGACAGCCCTTCGATTGCTTTGGTAGTAGGTTAAAAATCCAAATAATCTTCTAAATCAAAAAAAGCCAATGAAATTTTAATTTACAATGGCTTCTAGGACTTTTACTTATCCAAATAATCCTGAAACATTCGCTGCATAAGTGCTTTACCATAGTCTTGGTCTTTTGAAGAAATATTACCCCGACTTTGAATTATTTTTTGTCCAATATTATTAAAAACATAATCTTTTGACTGATTTACGTATCCAAAACCATTATTAAATGCGAAAAATGCCCATTGCTTTGTATTTACATCAAAAATATTTTTACTCCAATTATAGGCATAAGCATTTAAATTTACTTGTCGAAGAATGGTTGAAGCCAAATCAATTTGAGAATTAACATTTTTAATCTCAATACCTTTTTTATCTAAAGCACCACCTAACCAAAGCATCGGAATCTTAAAATCATCAGCTTTTGTTCCTGTTTCGGGAATTCGATGACCGTGATCCGCAATAACAACAACTAGTGTATTTTCCCACCAAGTTTGTTTTTGAGCTTCGGCAATAAAATTGCCAAAAGATTGGTCTGCATAGAACATGGCGTTCATAAACTTACTTTCTGCATCTTCGCCTATAAATTTGGTTGTAATTGGCACTTCAAAAGGTTCATGACTACTCAGAGTCAATAAAGTTGAAAAGAATGGTTGATTAATTTTGGAATGGTCATTCAAGAATTTTTTATAAACAGCTCCATCATGAGCCCCCCATTTCGAATTCCAATCTTTAGCTTCGAAGTCTTGTTTACTGACAATTCGCTGAAAATCAGCCTCGTATAAATAAGATTTTATGTTGGCAAATTCAGTTTCGCCACCATAATAAAAAGCGGTTGAATAAGCATTATTCCCAAAGTCTTTGCTTAAAACTGGCAATTTGGCTGATTTATTTGGCTCAGTAATAATTGAGGCTGTTGGTTGAGCTGGATATCCACTTAATACTGCAGGTAAGCCTTTGTCAGTACGGTCACCACTGGCATAAATATTAGAGAAATAAATTCCTTCTGACTTTAATGCGTTAAATTGCGGTGTAACGCTTTCTCCACCAATCAATTTTTCGGTGGCTTTTTTTGTAAAACTTTCCCAAATAATAAAAATGATATTCGGCTTTTTTATTTCTTTTTTTAGAACATATTGTGTCGAGTTTGAAGTCAAATAAAGTTCTTTTATAGTCTCAGATAAAGATTCCTTTGGCAAATATGTAAAAGGATTAACCTTATTATAAGTACCGTTGACGATTGAACTCATAAAATTCCACGGAGCATTTACAGCCGAGATATTGGCAAAATTATTTGTAGAAAAATAAACTGTGCTTTGGTTCATTGGCGAAATACCTAAACTTCCCCTAATTGGCACAAATAAAGCTAACAAACAAATAACCGATATTGGAATAAATGGCAAATTTTCTATGTGATTCCAGTTATCAATATTTCGCGTTATGATGCGATAAACTATATAAGAAGCAATAAATAGTAAAATTACAAAACTAATAAAAAGCTGAAATAAAGGTGATGAACTCAATGAAGCCCAAGCCTCATTAGGAGATTTTAGATAATATAGTGGCGTAGCATCAATACGATAGCCCCATGTATTAAATACTTGTAAATCAATTACAACAATAAGAGTAATGAAGAAAACCGACACAAAAGTATAAGAGAATATCCAGTATTCGAGGTGACTTTTTTTAATAAAATTTGATATACTAACAAATAAAAATGGAATGACTGAAAGATATCCAGACATTGAAAAATCCATTCTTATTCCATTCCAGAAGATACCCCAAAACGTCTCAATCGTCAATAATTTAGTATCTTCTATATGGTAACTTAAAAAAATTACTCTTGCTGAAAGGAAATATACCACCCAAAAGCAAAAATAAATTAGTAAAAATTGTAAGCGTTCTTTCATTTAGTTGTTTGATTTGCTTAATTTAGCCCAAATATAAGATAAGAAATCATATTTAGATATCATAAAATGAATTTATGATTATAAAACATTGATTATCAAACTCTTTTATGATCATATTTAAAACTCTATTCAATTAAATATTCTTTTTTAAAATTAATATATTCCACCTCCATCATTAATAATATTGTTCGTAAAATATCAAAAATATGGCAAGATTAAGATTTAAAGCAGTAGAAGAAGCTCAAAATAGGACTGCAACCAAAGTAGATATTCCAGTAGGAAAAGTAACAGATTTTTACGGTTCTAATATTTTCAATGACGAAGTAATGCGTGCAATGCTCTCGCCAGAAGCCTATATGAAAGTCACCGTTGCCATAAAAAGTGGCGATAAAATTGACCGTGAAATTGCAGATGAAGTCGCTGCTGCCATGAAATCTTGGGCGGTTTCAAAAGGTGCAACTCATTATACACATTGGTTTCAACCATTAACGGGTGGTTCGGCCGAAAAACACGATGCTTTTTTTGATTTAAATTCAGAAGGTAAAGCCGTTGAAAAATTTAAAGGAAGTGCCTTAACGCAACAAGAACCAGATGCTTCATCATTTCCAAATGGAGGTATTAGGGCTACTTTTGAAGCTCGTGGCTATACTGCTTGGGATCCATCTTCGCCAGCATTTATTATGTATAACGAAGCTGGAACCGGTACACTTTGCATTCCTTCTATTTTCGTTTCATATACAGGCGAACTTCTTGATTCAAAATCGCCTTTATTGAAATCGATTCATGCACTCGATAAAGCTGCTACCGAGGTGGCGATTATTTTCGATCGCCACGTTGAGAAAGTTTCGGCAACTCTTGGTGTCGAACAAGAATATTTTTTAGTTGATAAATCATTATTTAATGCTCGACCTGATTTAATGATGTCAGGGCGTACAGTTTTTGGGCATCCCCCAGCAAAAGGTCAACAACTAGATGATCATTATTTCGGATCAATTCCACCACGTGTAAATGCATTTATGGTTGATTTTGAATTTGAAGCTCTAAAACTCGGAATTCCTGTGCGTACGCGTCACAATGAAGTAGCTCCCGCTCAATTTGAAGTTGCTCCGACATTTGAAGAAGTAAATCTTGCTTGCGACCATAATATTTTGTTAATGGATTTGATGCGAAAAATTGCAAGAAAACATAATTTCGAGGTTCTTTTTCACGAAAAACCATTTGCAGGAATCAATGGAAGTGGTAAACACAATAATTGGTCTTTAGGAACTGATACAGGTGTTAACTTATTAAGTCCAAGTACGAAACCGAAGGAAAGTCTGCGTTTTGTCACTTTTCTGGTAAATGTCATAAAAGCTGTACATGATAATGCTGACTTGCTTCGTGCAAGTATCGCATCGGCCGGAAACGAACACCGTTTAGGAGCAAATGAAGCACCTCCAGCTATTATTTCTATTTTCTTAGGTACTCAAATGACAAAAGTTTTGAACGATCTAGAAAATAAAGAAATCGTATCTATCGAGAAAGGAGAAAATGCTTACATAAAACTTGGTTTAAATCGGATTCCTTCAATCTTGTTGGATAATACAGACCGGAATCGTACATCTCCATTTGCTTTTACAGGGAATAAGTTTGAATTTCGTGCGGTTGGTGGTTCAGCTAATTCTGCCCAACCAATGATGATTTTGAACACGATTGTAGCCAATCAGTTAGAAAAATTCAGAACTGATTATGATGTCGAAATGACTGACCACGAGGGAAAAAAAGAGGAGATAATTGTAAAAATCCTGAAAAGCTATATCAAAGAAAGTAAAAAGATTTTATTTGAAGGAAATGGATATGGCGACGAATGGAAAGAAGAAGCAGCAAGCCGTGGCTTATCAAATATTTCAAATACACCAGAAGCACTAAAAGCGTATCTTAAAAAAGATTTTATAGAAATTTTTGAACGTTTGGGAGTTTTAACCGAAAGAGAATTTCATGCAAGATATGAAATTGAATTGGAAAACTATATCAAAAAAATTCAAATTGAATCTCGTCTAATAGGAGATTTAGCTATGAATCACGTAGTTTCAACTGCGTTAAAATACCAAACACGTTTAGTTCAAACGGCTAAGGCTTTAAAAGAAATGGAGTTGATAATTGAAGCCGAACCAGTAATAAATATTATCAAAGAAATTTCCGAACGAGTTTCAATCATTTCAAGATTAGTTCATGATATGACCGAAGCTCGTAAACGAATTAACAATATTGATAATATCGAAGAACACGCCAAACTTTATGGAAACGAGGTAAAAGGTTTCTTTGAAGAAATAAGATACCATGTAGATAAACTGGAAATTCTGATTGATGATGAAGATTGGCCATTAGTAAAATACCGAGAATTGTTGTATATTAGATAATTATACCCAAAATTTATGATTTGCCTTATATATAAATTAAAATTTCAAGTGTTAAATACTTTTCATCACAGAGACATACTTTTTGTATTTTTATTTTTGTTTTCAATAAACTCTATTGGACAAATTAATGTAGTTTTCGAAAATTTCCCAAAGGATGCTCAACTGATTCAAAGGGATGGTTTTAATAAAGCTAATGTTACAATTTCGGGTAAAGTTTACACTGAAAATCAAACAGATATTTCTTTATTAGTATACAAAAACAAGTCTCTTTTCTATTATAAAAAACAAAAGCTACAATATGCTTCTCAGCCATCAGCGGCATCTTTTAGTATTTCTCCAATAATCAATGCTGAGTTATCAGAATATGATTTTATTTTTTATTCTTTTAAAAATAAAGATTCAGTTTTGGTCAAAGAAGCTCGTGAAATCGTTTGTGGAGACAATATTCTTATTTATGGCCAATCAAATGCTCTTGCTAATCCAAACGAAGAATTATCAAAGTTTAAAGAAGAATTTAGCTTTGGTAGGAGTACTTATGCAGATTTTGATAATAATGCATATATGTGGGTAATTACTAAGCAATGGAATTTTTGGAGTGCTGGCCTTTTGGGTTTGGAAATCCAAAAACAACTCATCGATAAATATCAAATCCCGATAGGTATTATCAATGGATCAGTCGGTAATAAAAGCATTGATGAATTGAGCCTTAGAGATGAAATCAATCACGATAATCCAATTTATAATTATGGGCGAATGCTCAGGCGTGCGAAGGCATTTGGCTTAGATAAAACAGTAAAAATGATGGTTTGGCGGCAAGGCGAAAGTGAGGCAATTGACCCATTATATAAAAATGATTATGACAAAAAATTTGATAATTTTCGCAAACAACTTTATGAAGATTATCCTGCGTTAAAAAAAATATACACGTATCAAAACAATATTTATTTTGGGGATAATAAATTAGCAGGTAATTTGAGAGATTATCAACGTAAAATTAATCAGTTATATTCCGATTGTGAAGTAATGACAACTTTTGGTACATCTACATTTGATGGCCTACATTATAAATTCGAAGGTTATGTTGAAAATGGTGATAACATTGCCCGACTAATCGCACGTGATTTTCATAAAAGCACAGACACTACCGAAATTACTGCTCCAAACATAAAATCAGCTTATTTTACAGTAAAAAAAGATAGTTTAATTTTAGAATTTGATAGAAATCAAAAGTTAAGCTTTCCCAAATACGAAGCAAAAAAAAATATAAATCATCCATCTAACAATATCAAAGATTATATTTATTTAGACGGGAAAGCTGGAAACATCGAAAGTGGTACAGGAAATGAAAATCATATCATTCTGAAGCTAAAAACTACAAGTGAGGCACAAAAAGTTACTTATACACCCGATAATTATACAACCGATTTTATAGCTATTTTACCTGAAATTACGCAAATAAAAAATTCAAGAGGCATTCAAGCACTTACCTTCAAAGATTTTTAAATTATCAACATAAAAAACATTCAAATTTTTAGTCTTACCGGCGAATGGGATAGTGTATCAAATAAAAAAATTGTACTAAAATGGCAAACGCCTAAATACATTAAGTACTCATATATCATAGAAAAAGCACAATTTCAATCAAATATTTTCTATGAAATTGGCACCACAAATGAAGGCATATTTGTCGATTACAACGTCAAAAAAGGTGTTCAATTTTACTATAGAATTCGGATAAAAGAAAACAATCTTTACTCTACTTATAGTAATGTAATTGAAGTGGCTTATCAATTATCTACCGAAAACCAATCTAATGAGAGTCTAAATGAAGACCTAATTCTTTATCCAAACCCTGTCATAAAGAACAATAATTTCAGTTTATGGCCGCTGTTTGACAAGCCGATTGTACAAGTAAGAATTACTAATTTGGTTGGAAAAATTCTGTATGATAAACCGAATTTAAGCGAAAATATTATGCTGCCTACTAATGATTTCAGTCATGGGCTTTATATAATTGAAGTAATTTTGGAGGATAATACAAAATTAATTAAGAAATTTGTTGTTCAATAAATAATCAAATAAAGCACTTTTGAATGTTCCTAAAATTTTTAAAAAAACTCACTCTCTTTCTCAGTCCACTCATTTTTCTTGTAATTGGGTATTTAGTTACTGACCCTTTTAAAATTATCAGAACATACGTGGAATATCCCGATAATTTCGCCAAAAGCTTAAATCGTGACCGAATTTCGACCCAGATTTTTCTAAATAACAATCAACAATACAACTATAAATCGTTTATTTTCGGCAGTTCTCGATCAAGTGTATTTTATGCCCGAGAATGGGGAAAACACATCAATGACGAAACCCCTTATCATTTTGATGCTTCTTGCGAAACGATTTCTGGAGTTACTACCAAATTGAATTTTATAGAATCTGAGGGAAATAAAATCGAAAATGTGCTATTTGTTTTTGACCAAAGTTTGTTCAATTACGAGCAAGATACTTTGGGGAGTGTATTTGTTCAAGATTATCGTGTAAGTGGACTTGATTGGCGGAAGTATCATACAATTTTCCTCAATACTTACTTCTCAAAAGGCTTTTTTGTGGCTTTTTATGATAACCTGATTACTGGAAATTTCAGGAATTATATGAAACAGTTTTTGGAGTTTAGAAAGATAAACTATACTCCGGTAGTTAATGATTTTATTTTTACAAGTTATATTGAGCAAATAAAAAAAGATTCTATTGCTTATTATAAGCAGCCAAATTTTTTCTACAAAAGAACTTTTGAACAAAAAGTAGCTGTTCCAGCTATAAAAGCATACCAATTTAAGTACTTGGCAATGATTAAACAAAGTTTGATTAAAAATAATACAAAGTACAAAATAATTTTAGGCCCAACCTATAACCAAGAAAAGTTCAATAAACAAGATTTGGATATTTTGATTAAGTATTTTGGAAAAGACAAGGTTTATGATTTTTCGGGAATAAATGAATATACAAAAAACATAGCTAATTACTACGAAATCTATCACTATAAACCTTCAGTTGCTAACGATATAATGAACAAGATTTATTCTACAAAGTAATTTCTAAAGTAAAATTAACGGCTCAACGGAAATAATCGGAAACACGCGTGTTATTTATGATATTCATTCAGAAAGTCACCTTTTGGCATAAATTCCAAATCATCGACTGGTTGATTGAAATAATAAACCCATGCATCATAGGTTTTGCCATCATTTTTGAGTTCAACCTTAGCTTGTTTTCTAACATATTCAGAATGTGAAGGATCAATCGGATTATATTCTTCATATCTATCCAAAAAACCAAAAAGTTCATCAGGTTCTTTAAGCTTATAAAGTTCACCCCTTACGCAATACTTCTCGCCTTTTCCACATGGCACTATACCTGGATAATAATCAACCATGTACATTTTACCATCCATTTTTGCTTTGCCTAAATATTCGGCATGTTTATTAACCCATGCGTGCGATTCACTATCACCATAATCGCTCAAGAGCGTTCCATAAACAAAAAGATACTCATTCTCAGTCATTGCCGTACTTTGAAATATTGCGAATATTTCCTATAAATAATGTTCGTAAAAGTATTTTAGATTGGTTATCGCCCAAACCTGAAGCAATTTTAAGGTTTTTTTCGGCACTTTCAAAATCTCCGCCCCTAAATTCTAATTCGCCGATAAATCTTATAACGTCAGCATTCTTACCAAGAAACATTCTAGAAGCTCTTTTCAATTCAAAAAGTGCGGTAGTGTAGTCTTCAATCATATAAAAACAATTGGCTTTTTGCAAATATGCTTCAGCAATAGAATTATCAATTCGTAAAGTTTTTTCAAAATCAATAAGTGCAGCTTCCCAATTTTCAAAGTAATAATGGCATTTTGCTCGATAAAAATATGCGGTTGCCGATTTGGGATATTCTTTAACAACATTATCAAAATAACGAAAAGCTTTCAAAAATTCTTCTTGGTTGTACAAATCAATTCCATCTTCAAAAATAGCTTCGTCCCTTTCTTGGTCAGAAATATCATTTCCCAGTCTGATTCGCAAATATATGTAAATCAAAAACGGAATGCCAACAAGCATTACCTCCATTTTATTACAAATTTTTAAGTTCTACTTTTGTCATTTTCGGCAAACTATTTACTATAATTTCGTAGGATTCATTAATCCACTCACGTAAGAGGACATCCTTCACACATCCGTTGGTCT
>Ga0304730_1003121_pt1 | contig 11323 bp, 5 predicted proteins | sample M_130628_MF_Meta_FD_190474 | JGI IMG/M metagenome (GOLD analysis project Ga0304730, IMG submission 190474) | Freshwater microbial communities from Lake Montjoie, Canada to study carbon cycling - M_130628_MF_MetaG (v2) (version 2) | ecosystem: Environmental > Aquatic > Freshwater > Lake | place...
AGTGATTGAATCGCCAAACATCGCCAGAATTCGCGCCGCTTTAATTTCAACAGCATTTTGACGATTTAAATCATCGAAATAATTCGGCAGACGAATGTATGTACTGTTTAAATTCCAATTATAAGTGCTTGATTTTTCAACTTGGATTTTCTGCCAAGCCTCGTCGCCCTTGAATAAATCAGAATATTTTTGGGCAAAAACTTCACGGGTTACGTAAGAATTAATTACAGCATCTATTTCTTCTTTGCTTGGCCAAATATCTTTCAAGAAAACCTTGCTGCCATCATCTGCAATACCGATTGAATCGGTTGTCAAATTCATTTTTAAATTACCGCTTAATGCATAAGCAATAACAAGTGGCGGCGAACCTAAATAATTAGCTTTAACCAAAGGATGGACGCGACCTTCAAAATTGCGGTTTCCCGAAAGAACTGCGCCAACTAAAAGATTTTTAGCTTTAATCGCTTCTTCAATTTGCGGATGCAACGGGCCAGAATTTCCGATGCAAGTTGTACAACCAAAACCAACTAAATAAAAACCCAATTGATTGAGATATTTTTGCAAACCTGATTTTTCCAAATATTCAGCCACAACTTGTGAACCCGGCGCCAATGAGGTTTTAACGTGACCTTTAACTTTCAAACCTTTTTCAACTGCTTTTTTCGCCAATAAACCTGCGGCGATTAGAACTGAAGGATTGGAAGTGTTGGTACAAGATGTGATTGCAGCGATTACAACATCGCCATCGCCAATATCGCTATTTAATTCAGGGATTAAAACTTTGCCGTCGTGATTAGAATTAAGTTCTTTTTGTAAAGCGACGAAAGATTCTTTAACATCAGGAAGAAGCACGCGATCTTGTGGCCTTTTCGGGCCAGCTAAACTTGGCAAAATTGTTGAAATATCGAGTTCAAGAATTTCGCTAAATTCTGGGGCGTGATTGTGATCTTCAACAAACATGCCTTGCACTTTGGAATATTCTTTTACCAATTCAATATTTTCTTCGTCGCGCGCCGTAAGTTTCAAATAATTTAATGTGACATAATCAATCGGGAAAATACCGCAAGTTGCGCCATATTCCGGCGCCATATTAGCAATTGTGGCGCGATCCGCCAAAGAAAGCGAAGCAAGCGCTGGTCCAAAAAATTCTACGAATTTTCCAACTACACCTTTTTTGCGCAGAATTTGTGTGATCGCTAAAACCAAATCAGTTGCGGTAATTCCTTCTTGCAATTTTCCCGATAATTTAAAGCCGATAACTTCGGGAATTAACATTGAAACTGGTTGACCAAGCATCGCCGCTTCAGCTTCAATTCCGCCAACGCCCCAACCTAAAACAGCCAAACCGTTTATCATTGTAGTGTGGCTGTCAGTTCCAACAACAGTGTCTGGATAAGCAAATAATTCGCCATCAATTTGTCTGCTCCAAACTACGCGAGCCAAATTTTCTAAATTCACTTGGTGGCAAATTCCAGTTCCCGGTGGAACGGCGCGAAAATTATCAAAAGATTTTTGCGCCCATTTTAAAAATTCATAACGCTCAATATTTCTGGCATATTCAATATCGACGTTTTTTTGCAAAGCTTCTTTATTACCATAATAATCAACTTGTACTGAGTGATCAATTACAAGATCGACCGGAACTAGTGGATTAATTTTTTCTGGATTTTTATTTAAGCGAACCGAGGCATCGCGCATCGCTGCTAAATCAACAACCGCTGGCACGCCCGTAAAATCTTGCATTAAAACGCGGGCGGGAGAAAAAGCGATTTCGATTCTTTTTTCTGCGTTTTTTACCGAGTCAATAATGGCTGCGACGTGAGATTCATTTACAATATCACCATCGAAATTTCGGATAACGTTTTCGAGGAGAACTTTTAAGCTGAAAGGAAGTTTTGAAATATCGCGACCGACTTTATTTGCAGCATCATTCAAGGAAAAATATTTATATTCCTTATTGGCGATTTTTAGGGAAGATTTTGGAATAAAATTTTTTGTCATAAATTCTTGTAATTAATTAGAACCTGTCGCCGAAACAACCCAGTTTGGATTTGCAGAATTAATATCTTTTTTGAAAGTCCAGATGTCGGTTATTTCATTGATTTCATCTTTTTTACCTTCAACCGTCTGACCTTTAGAATCAATGATGTAATTGATTTGTTTTGAGACAATTTTTATCGCAACCGAAGCATTATTTTCAAAAATAAGCGCCGAAATTATTTCGGCTTTTTCAATCGAAATTAAATTGGTGATAAGAGTTTTTTCTGCCAATTTTCTTTGGATTATTGAGCTTTCAAAACCTTTAAAAATTTTGTCAGAAAGTAAAAATTTTAATGTTTCTAAATCAGCGCTGGCAAAGGCTTTTATAATCATTTCAAAAGCTGATTTTACGCCATTAACAAAAAATTCTGCGGAAATATTGGTGCGGTTTAAGATGTTGTTGAAGATTTCTTTAGTTGGGGCATCAAGACTATTTAGTATTTTTTCACTCACCTGATTATCAGCTTCAATTGCGAAAGATGATTGCTGCTTTTGCTGCTTTATGACTTGTTGCGCCTCTAGAATTTTTTCCCGCGCCGCAACAATTTTTAATTCGATATTTTTTTTCTCTTCCTCATCAACTTTTCCGAGCTGTTTATTGAGCTTGTAAAAGATAAAAAACGCAATTGCTGCAAAGAAGATAATATCCATTCAAGATAATTTTAGTGAGTGGGGCAAGCGACGGGGATCGAACCCGCGACCTTCAGAACCACAACCTGACGCTCTAACCAACTGAGCTACGCCTGCCAAAAGAAAAATAAAAACTCCTCAAAAATGAGGAGCGGAAGTTCCGAAGAATTTAGATGTGCAACCTGCTTTGTCAAGCAACCAAAACTAATTTTTTAGAAATTATTTTTTATTTCTAAATCAGTATTTTTAACCATCTTTCAGATTCGTCATCTCTGCTTCAACTTTTTTAACACTATTTTGACTTTGAAATAACTGGTCTTCAAGTTCAGAAACTTCCGCTTTTAGTTTATCTATTTCTTTATCGTCAACTTGACCGCCGGCAGTTTTTAATTTTTCTAATTGTGAAATTTCAAACTCCTTCATTTTTTTATTCATAGTCTGAATTTTCAATTTACCTTCAGCCATATTTAACAAAGTTTTGGTAGAATTGATTTGCGCCGATTTATCAATCTTACCATCTTTATCAGGTACACCAAGTAATACGTTACCTGCGTGAAGACCAATATCCGAACCTTTCATCAATATATCAGAAATTGAAGCGCCAAATTCTATCTTCATTGCAGTTGCAATAAATCCATCTGTTTCAACTTTTATATTTTTTAGCACTTCTTGTAATAGAGCCTCATCTTTTGTTGCTTTAGCATCGGCAATTTCCTTCTCATATTTCTGCGTGAGATATTCTATTTTTTTGTCAAGCGCTTCAGATTTAGAATTTATTTCATTCTTAATATCTTTTAAGGCTTCTAAAGCAGGTTTGTCTGAAAGCATTTCTTGAAGTTGCTTTTTCGCTTCTGCAAGTGCTTTTTCTTTCTCATCAGAGAGTTTCGGATCGTTTTGGCTCGAGGCTTTAGATTTTTCTTGAGAAGTTTGATTTGCAGCATTCGGATCTGGAATAGCCCCCGATGTTTCATTTCCTACTTTTGCCCCTTTTTCGTCAGCAATTTCTTTTTCTATTTTCTGAATTTCTGCCATTTTTCCAATCACATTATCTAAAAACTTATCGCGGGCTTCTTTTTCTTTGGCTTCTTTTTTGGCCTTATCAGCGCGTTCAGATTCTTCCTTTTTCAAAGCTTCTTCTTTTTCAAATAGAGATTTGTTAATTTGATCAGATCTCGCTTGAGATTCAGCTTTTTCTTCGCTGATATCTTTATCATTTTTCGCATCTTGTTTTTTGTCCTTCTCTTTTTCTTGGTCAGAACCAGCGTCAATTTTAGATTTGGCAACTGGTTTAACTTCCAGAGATTTTTTAAGATTTTCCATCGCTTTATCACGCCTCTCTTTCATTGCTTTTTCTGAATCTTTTGCATCTGTAATCTGAAGTTCTGAACCAAATAATCCCGTTTTTAAATCAACAAGATTTTTGATATCTTTTTTTACCCCATCTAAATCATTCAGATTTTTCGCTAAAGCAATCGCTTCTTCAACTCTTTTAAGGCTGATTGCGGCATCAGCTTTCAAAACTTCAAGAATTGCTTTTTGTGGACTTTCGCCTTCGAGACCAAATTTACGGTGTAAATAATCTAATTTTACCACCGCTTCAAAAAGAGTTTTTCCGTCTTTGGCAGTGATTTTATCATCTTTTAATTCAATACCCGAAAGCGCTTCCCGCAACATTTTTTCTTTTGCTTCTTTTGCTTCTTTTGCTTCTTCATCTTTATTCTGTTTTTCTAGTTTTTCTATTTGAGCTACATCTTTTACTAGGTCTTTTATTGCATTTTCACGTAACTCTTTAATTTCTTTTTCTTTGGCTTCTTTTTCTTTGGCTTCTTTTTTTTCTTTATCTTCTTTTTCTTTAGCCTCTTTTTCTTTAGCCTCTTTTTCTTTAGCTTCTTTTTTTAGAGCTTCTTCTTTTTCAAGAAGAGCTTTATTGATTTTATCTGATCTATCTTGAGTTTCAGCCTTCTCTTTGTTTATGTCTTTATCATTTTTCGCATCTTCTTTTTTGTCTTTTTCTTGGTCAGAACCAGCGCCAATTTTAGGTTTGACAACCGGCTTAACTTCCAAAGATTTTTTAAGATCTTCCATCGCTTTATCACGCTTTTCATTCATTGCCTTGGAATCTGGGTTGGTTTCTGAAGCTTTTGCATTTGTAATCTGAATCTCTGAACCAAATAATCCTGATTTTAAATCAGCGAGATTTTTAGCGTCTATTTTTGCTTGAGCTAAATCTGCTGGAGTTTTTGCTGCAGCCATCGCTTCTTCGGCTCTTGTAGCGTTGATTGCGGCATCAGCTTTTAAAGCTTCAAGAATTGCTTTTTGCGGACTTTCGCCTTCGAGATCAAATTTACGGTGTAAATAATCTAACTTTGCCGCTACTTCAAAAAGAGTTTGTCCATCTTTGGCAGTAATTTTACCGTCTTTTAACTCAATGCCTGATCGCGCTTCCTGCAACATTTTTTCTTTTGCTTCTTTTGCTTCGTCAGCTTTGCCTAGTATTTCTAAACTCCCTATTAGAGATAAATCTTTTGCCAGCCCTTTTGTAGCATTTTCACGTAACTGGCTTTGGAAAAATTCTCTTCTTTTAGCATCCTTTTCATTTTTCTTTTCTGCCGCTCTGATATCTTTTGGCAAGTCAGTTTTAGGAGTAATTTTTTCCAATTTAGCATCACCTTTTAATAAACTAACCAAAGCTGCTGTTCGGGCGACATCGGTTCTTTCGGAAAGTGAATTAGCTTTTTCACCAAATAGATTTATCGCGTACATCGCGCGATCAAGCGTATTGCTTCGATTAAAAGGGTTTAGTACCAAAGCTTTTTGTGCAGCACTTCCAGAATCCCATCTCTCTTCATTACGCACGTTACGTAAGAAACTTTGCTGCGCCATTTTTGGATTGCGAGCTTCGGTGCGCATTACGCCATCAAGCGCGCGTGATGCAAGATTTGGAACTTTTTTCCCAAGAACATTCGCGGCAACGTCAACTGAAGTACGCATTGCATTGGCAGTTTTACCCAATGCAGTTTCAGCTTTGGGTAAAGAAGAAATTGAGGATTGAGCTTCGGAATTTCTAAGATTTCTCTTGAATTCTTTTTCTTGCAGATGTTGCAAGAATTTATTTTGGAGTGACGGACTTCCAGCAAAACGTTTCGCAGCTTCTGCAGTTGAAAGTTCGGCCGAGCTTTTCAAAACATTATTAATATCTCTCGCCGCAACAGCGAAAGCGCTTCCACCAGCTTTTCCAGCTTCTCTTCCTTCTTTACCGAGATATTTTTCAACAGCAGCAGAACCACCGACTAAGTTTTTATCAGCCCAAGCCATGGCATTTGCTCTAAGTTGATTCCTCATATCTTTGCCCAACGGAATTTTGTCGGGATCCTGATTTTTTAGTTTTTGCGCTTCTGCTTTTAAGAAATCTTTTAATGGCTGCTGAACCATTTTTTGCTCAAATCGAGCTTGAATTGCCTGCGAATCCAAACCAGTAATAGCAAATTTATTAGGCATGCTGTTGGAAACTTTTGAGTCATTCAAATCTTTCGACAACATCTGATTCTGTAATATATTGTTTGCAGCTTGTCTTACATGAGCATCGGCTTCTTTGCCAGTTAAACCTTTAGAAGCGGCTTCTTTTTGGGCTGAGGAAATCGCGGAATCAATTTTCATATTATTGTACATACTTGCCGGACTACTAATCGGAAAACCACTCATCATATTTCCTAAAGCTTGAGCAGCGCCACTGGCGCGCATCGCACTTCTTCCCATTTCCATGCCTTTTCCAGCGGCATATCCTGCCGCATTAAATGCTCCTGAAGCCGCTGCCATTGCAACATCTTTAACGGCGCCCATTATTCCGGCAGCGCCAGAGCCATGACTGGCAACTGCTCCACCGCCCGTAGAGCCATCAGATCTAACTTTTGCGCCACTAATATTAACCGAAAATAAGGCGCTCGAAATATCAGGAATTTTATCCATAATCAAACGCATGATAAATGTTAGACCTGCGATCATCACATACATTGTCAGCCATTGCATTAATGATCTGCCGGCAATATCAGAAACCAAAATTTTCAATGTGAAAATAGCTAGATTGTAATTTTTTACACAGGTTCTGAAAGATAAAAGATCGGTAAAATTCTGGTCGATCAAGGTTACAAAGCTGTAAAGAACGGAGAATAACATTATGATTTCGAAGGATCTGCCACCCAAATATCCCAACCAACTTTTAAACATTGAGGCAGTGTGAGAGAAAAGCGTAAAACAAATAAATATTGGACCTAGCGACAACACAAAAATAATTTTCATGATGTTAATAGTGTAGGCTACGGCCGCCCAAAGCATAACATAAATGAAATATGCAATTACTGCGTAAGTGGCTGGAATTAATAATATTCCGTAATAAGTTCCAAAAAACAGACCAAAAACTTTCTTCGCCGTGGCAACAGAAAGTAATTTTTTAATCATTACATCAATATAAGAAAAGCGCGTAGCATTACTTGTATTAGCAGCACGATCCATTTGCGAAATCACCGTCATTGAAGTGGGATCAATATTGGAATCTGAAAGACTCATCATCATTGCCACAACATAATCCATACTATCTTTGAAGAAGCCGACGATAATTTTATTGTAGAAATACCAACTAGTTGGGCTGGTAAAGAAAATGATCAAGGCAATTTTTAAAATCCTACTCATCACTTCCTGCTTACTCCATTCAGTCATGCCAAACATGTGAGCAGCACCAAATAATGCAATATAAAGACCCAACGAAATTTGCACCACTCTAATAAAATTTGTATCCTGAACAATTGATTTATACATGAATTCAATAATGCCGCCTTGCCTATCACCATTAGCATCAACTTCGCCAAGCATTGTGTCTTCTACTAAAGACACGAGAAATTCGAGCAATCCATCATCATAGCCATTGGCTCTTCCTACGCCACGCAAGATTGAAATCTGATATTTTCCATAATTATCATCATAATAATTATCGTAAACTTTGAATTTTACATATTCATTCGGACCATGATATTCATCGTCAGCAGTGCTGGTGTCAGTTCCATAATTACCCGCGTGGTCATCTTTGAGGAAAATTCTCTTATTTGGACTGGTGTAAATATAACGCGTCATGTCAGTTCCATCTCCAGCTAAACATTTACCGTTAGAATTACGCTTGATGTTACATATTTCATAAGTTGAAAATAAGTGATATAAACGCAGCGGCACTTCAGTTCCGCGACTTCCAAACAAACCCATATAAAGACCCATGCCGCGATCATATTTACATGTAGTTTGCATGTCGGGAGTTTTTACTGCTTCATCTTTATTCGCATAGTTAAGTGGAAAATGATAAGTGTTAAGATCAAGCGCAGTTCCGTAATTTGCAGCATCATTGGTACAAGAACAGGAATTTGGTAAGTTTTGATTGGCAGTAGTAGTGCAATCAACAGACTGAACTTCGCCATCAATTCCTTTTTCTGCCGTAGGAATTGATCTGATGTTTGGATCATTCCCAGATCGAAGGGGATTAGTGCCAGAATAAGTAATGCCGTCAGAAGTATATTTGTAACATAAGCAGTTAGGGGAAGGAGGAGATATTTTCTTAGCACAGAAATCGCATCTCGGCATTTCGGTCAGCTTGGAATTGGTTAATTCACTTCCATTCCACGGAGTCCAACCGCCGCCAATCTGAATTAAAAATTCATCGCCATTTGATTTCAAACCAGTTTCGTGCCATTGCGCATTTTGACCGCCATTAATAGCGTCGTAAGTACCGTCAATTCCATCATTAGTTGGTTTCGCTTCCACAGTAAAACTTTCTACATCAAACTCATCAGCTTCAACACATCCATCATTATTGCCAGATACAATTGCGGTAAAGCCCATCACAACAAAAAAAACCGGGATAGTAACCTTTATTATTTTCGTGGCCAAACTCATCAATAAGGAGGGATTATTTTTTAGACTATCAGTGGTACCTGCGGCCGGACTTGAACCGGCAAGAGCGATAAAGCTCCACGGATTTTAAGTCCGTTATGTCTACCATTCCATCACGCAGGCGAAAATAAAATGAGGGCGGAAAGTAGTTTTGGTCGCTTAAGAATTCTACAAGAATTTTAAAAAATTTTTGGTGATTATCCCTTAAGACACAATCTTAAGACACAATAGATGTCACCCTGAGATGTCACCCTGAGCTTGTCGAAGGGTGATTTAAGGCTTCGATCTTAGAATCACCCTTCGACAAACTCAGGGTGACATCGAGTTTTTTTGTGAATCAAGATATAATCACCAAATTTTTCAGTCATTGTTTTAAGATCGAGATCTTGGACACTGTTAGCTAATTATTTCTAACCCATATTTCGTCCTATTTTTGCTTATTTTTTGACAAAATTCTTCAAAATATATCCAGATATTTTTCAGAATTTTGTCAAAAAAGCGCTAAAAATATGCCAAAATCTGTGCCAGAAATAATTAGCTAACAGTGTCTGGTATTTCGTGACGGTTTTTTAAGAAATGTTTTAGAAAAATGCTAGAAATTTTAAATTACAATTTCCTGCTTTGTGAATGCCGAGAATAGCCATTTAGGCTATTTTCTCTAACAAAACTCCGGCTGCTCGGTTTCAATTTCTAGCTTCTTGCCAAAATAATCATCAACCTCAATTTTATAAGCATGCAAGCAAAGTCGTTTGCAAATATCTTTGCGCAAAACTTCTTTTCCGCCATATTTCACATCATTAATAATCGCATGGCCTATTTCTTTGCAATGAACTCGCAACTGATGCGTGCGACCAGTTAATGGCTTTAATTCGAGCAATGAATGATCAAAAAAACTGCGTAATAATTTATAATCGGTAATTGCTTCTTTTCCTTCAGCAAAATCAGGTTGAACTTTTTCATTTTTGCCTAAAAGTTTTTTGCGCAGCGGAATGTTAATTGTACCTTCTGGTTTTTTAACAATGCCACGAACCAGCGCCAGATAAGTTTTTTTGATAGTTTTATTTTTAAAACCATCAGTCAAAAATTCTGCAGCTTTAGCGTTTTTGGCAATTAACAAAATGCCGCTGGTATCTTTGTCCAAACGATGAACCAGTTGCAATTCGGTGTCGTTTAAAAAATCATCAACCGAAATTTCAATTCCACTTCCGCCTTGCGTGGCAAGACCTGATGGCTTGTTAATGGCGATTAAATTTTCGTCTTGAAAAACTATCCAAGAAGAAAATTTTTTTAATTTTTCTGCGGAAACTTTGGGTTTTTTGTTTTCTGTGGCGTATCTTTTATTTAATTCGGTGAAAACTTCGATCTGATCTGCTTCATGAGTTTTGTAGGCTGCGTCAACTCTTGCGCCATTTACTTTTATTTTTTTTTCGCGGATTACTTTTTGTGCCAACCCAAAAGAAATATCAAATTTTTTGCAAAGATATTTATCGAGACGAAGTCCGGCAAGATCTTTTGTTACTTGGAATAAAGACACTTTAAGAAATGATTAATTTTGTTGAATAAAAGCCAAAAAATAAGGCCATGATTGAAATTGCAACTGATGCAAATGCATAAAGCAAGGCTTGAGAATATTGTCCGGCGCTGGCGAGACGGAAAAAATCTAAAGAAAAAGCAGAGAAAGTTGTGAATCCTCCAAGAAAGCCAGCAAATAAAAATGCTTTTAATCGTGGGTCAAAATTATCGAAATTTTTAATCACGAAATAATAGAGAATGCCTGCTATCATTGAGCCCAAGACGTTAACGAAAAAAGTTCCCCAAGGAAATTTTGCCACTAAAGAATTATTGGTTTTAACTAAAGAAATTATTGCTTCCGAGGAAAGATAGCGGGCTATCGATCCAAGTGCGCCACCGATTGCGATTAGGAGAAGGTTCATAATTATGGAATTGTGGTTAGTATGGATAGATCCTGAAATAAATTCAGGATGACAGCGCAAGAGAAAGATGACGGCGCGCAAGAGAAAGATTATGGTGCAAGAGAAAGATGGCGTTGCAAGAGAAAGATGACGGCGCAAGAGAAAGATGGCTTTGCAAGAGAAATGAATCCAATAAAAACTCCGTCATCCTGAATTTATTTCAGGATCTATCCATACTCAAAAAAATTACGCTAATTTTTTTAACCTCTCAGCTAAATCAGTTTTTTCCCAAGAGAAGCCACCATCTACATCAGGTATTCTGCCGAAATGTCCGTAGGTCGCAGTGCGTTTGTAGATTGGGCGATTTAGTTGCAAGTGATTTCTGATTCCGCGCGGGCTTAAATCGACCAACTCGTTGATAATTTTCACTAAATCTTTACCAACAACGCCAGTTTTATGATTATTAATATAAAGTGATAAAGGCTTGGAAACGCCGATTGCGTAAGCAATTTGAATGGTGCAACGCTCGACCAAACCTGCGGCAACCACGTTCTTCGCCAAATAGCGCGCCATATAAGCTGCGGAGCGATCAACTTTAGTCGGGTCTTTTCCAGAAAATGCTCCGCCACCATGTGGAGCAGCGCCGCCGTAAGTATCGACGATGATTTTTCTTCCAGTTAAACCAGTGTCGCCATCCGGGCCGCCAATAACAAATTTTCCTGTTGGATTAACCAAAAATTTTTCTTCAGCGCACATCCAACCTTTAGGAAAAGATTTTTCGACGTAAGGTCGGATTAATTCACGCACTT
>Ga0304730_1003130_pt1 | contig 11311 bp, 4 predicted proteins | sample M_130628_MF_Meta_FD_190474 | JGI IMG/M metagenome (GOLD analysis project Ga0304730, IMG submission 190474) | Freshwater microbial communities from Lake Montjoie, Canada to study carbon cycling - M_130628_MF_MetaG (v2) (version 2) | ecosystem: Environmental > Aquatic > Freshwater > Lake | place...
CACGGGAGAGAACATAAGAACCGTTATCGGTGCGGTACAACTTGAATTCAATCCATCGAGTAGAGCCACGCTGGTACGACGAAGACTCTCCCAGTTTCTTACCGCTGAACTGGAGAGTTCGCTGTCCGTCTTTTACTTCGTACATGGTTTGGGTTCTATCTTTCGTTGTGTGAATCCGTCAAGACCGAGTCTAACACAATATGTAGTGGTAGACGGCGAACTCTGATACAAGAGCATTAGGGATTCTCCGACTTCCACGCGAGATACTCTTGGTACATTCGATTATCTGGGTTGGCTGGAATAGACCAGACCTTGCCAGAATCGTCTGTGTGGCGGACAGTCATTCCGCCAGTTTCTTCATCAATTATTTCTTCGTACATTATTTCTCCTATAGTTCCGCGTCAAATTCTATATACGCTGCTGCATCGTTATTTGCACCAAGTACCGCAGCGTTACCGTCAGAAGAAGAACTGGATACGCCAGCAAGGCTCACAGGGTTAGTTGAGGAGTACGTGTAAATAGCAATGCTGCTGACTGTCTCCGTAGTATCGGTCAGTGTGCGAAAAGCACCCGAATAACTCACTGCTGGGGTAGTCCTCAATTCTACTGGTAGGTGGATTGGCATATAAAAGGCAGTTGTTGAGTTGTAAACGCCAGAAGCAAATAGAGAGTATGCCTGCTTCGCTACAATTCTTTGGTAGTAGCGCTGACATGCAGCGAGTTCTGCTTGAATGTTGGGTGAGTTGCGTCGGAACGGAGTTGCAATTGAACCTATCTCTAGTTGTGCTCCAGCGAGGTATGTATAAGTTGCTGTTTGCGCTGCGCTGAGAGTGCGCTTGATGGCTATAGAATACCCGCGCGTAGCCAAAGCATTTACTGTAAAGGTAGCCGAGTACCTTGTCCATGTTGTAGAAGTAAAACTAGCCGAAAATGTACCAGATTGGTCGGCAGTGGAGGAACCCCAACTGTCCGTACCAGAAGGGTATGCAGTAGACCACGTCAGTGTACTGGTCGCGCTCCCAACATCGATGCCACGCCTAGCCCAAATTGAAAAAGTGACAGTTTGACCTGCAAGTTGATGAGCATACGATGATTCAATTCTTTGCTGCACTTGCCCAGAAGTAGTGGTGCCACTGAGTGTTAGTAGAGCACTGTACGGTAGAATTTGCCCCGAAGGTACATCGGTTTGTTGTGACACGCCTGCAGAACCGCCCCCAGAAGAAGCAGTTATGCGCCACCTATCTGGGCCATACTGCCCATTTGCGTCACCAGTAAGAAGAGTGCCCCGCTGCCACATATCAAACGCACCATTGATAAAGAAGTTCTGCGAGGGCGAAGCCGAGTTTACCCACACACCACTGCTGTTGTAAAGAAGAGTCTGTCCTTCCAGAGCAGACGTGATTGTGGCATCTTGAATGTCTCCGACCCTAGTGCCCCTGTCAAGACGAACAAGAACTTTACCGTCAGCGGCATCAACTTTGATTACTCTACAAACAGGAGTCCTGTGGGACGGGGCGCTCGGAGCAGTTGCTGTAAGTTGTCCTGTTGTTGTGGCAGGGTCTAAATAAATTTGACTCCCCATGCTCCACCCAACATTGTCAGTCTTGATACCATCAATAATTCCAAACTGCGTGATAAATCCATACCCGTCAGCAGGAATTTCTTGAGTGGTGATACCTATAAGAGAATAGATAAAGTCTCGAGCACCAGTACCCGTGGCGGGGCTTACAATAAGAATGCCAGCAGTTGGGTTTGACCACCCCACAGCAGTAAACTTTGGGATTGCTACTGAAGCACTAGCATTTTTTACGCGAAGAAGGTGCTCCTGACCTACCTCGAGGGTGACACCAGAATTGAGCATCATTTCTATGGTCTCATCGTCGTCACTCCACGACAACATTCCAGTCGCAGTAGAGCCACCCGTATACGTTGTATCAAATCGAAGACCATCGTGGGCCGTTGGAGTGGCGTCAAGAATTTTTATAGCATTATCTGCAGGGTCAAAGGCCATTGTATATAGCCCAGCACCAGAGTTTAGCCCTTCGTAGGGAAGATTGTAACTGGTGCCGTCGAGTCGAAGGTGACCGTCGAGGCCAGCATCAATGGTGAGACTACCGCCAGCAACAATTTCTGTTAGAGCACCCAGATTCTCTGAAGTTACCTCTCCAGTACCAATTTGTCTTGACGTAATGGCTCGGTCTGCGATGCTCTCCGAGTTCACAGCGTTAGGTGCAATACTGTCATTAGTTACAGCATTAGTTTGCGTACCAGTAACCTGCTGGTCCTTCTGTTTCTGGGCAACCCTGTCATTCAAGTTGTTCAGTTTATTGCCAACGGAACTGTTGGACCGTTTTCGACGACTAACCACGCTTATCAACCTCCCACTCAGGGACAACCTTGAGCGTAACTTTTTCGGGGAACGTAGCACCATCAGGGACAGACACAGAATACGCTTCAATTTTTCGGACAAGAACATTATCACGAGGCTCAAAATCTGTCGCTAATCGCGCACGAACAAACTGGTCGTCAATAACAATGGCACACCAGTCACCCGGAGCATATGTCCCAACCACTGGCTCTAGAGAACCATTGACGGCAAGAGTAATTTCTGCATCTGGTGGACGAGACTCTGTCATATATTTTTTGGCGTATGCATAGAGGACATTTTTGTCGTCAGTGTTGTCAATTTTTTCATCATCATCGAGAAGAGGCCACTTACGTCCAAACGAGTCAATAGAGAGAAGTTCAGTGTCAGAGGCAGCAGAGTAGTTTGCCCCTTCGTCAGCCCCAGCATCGTTAGTTCCCAAAGCAAAGAATCGTGTTGATGAGTTTTCGGCTGATTCATTGATAGCGACGTTAGCAATGTTGCCCGGGTATTCAAAGATGTACTCGTCAGCACCGTACCTACTTATTGGGGAAACTTCGCCAGGTGCAGGCGGGTCAGGGAAGTCGATGGGGATTAGAACAAACGTCTTAGTAAATTTGAGAGTGTCTTCATTAAAGTCACAGTCAATTCGATACTCAAAACCATTAATGCTGTCAGAGTACTTGTCAAGTGCCTCACCAACACTTGCCAACTCAAAGCCTCGATAAAGAGTTGGCTTTATATTTACGCCAGAGTACGAGCCAGTGGAGAATTGAATATCAATATCTGAGTTCCCGGGGAACCCGCCGTACGTGCTACTAATTGTGGTTGGACGGACAGTTGCGATGCCCTTACCCGAGATAGTGTATGCGGGGACGTTACTGTGTGTTTTAGCATATGAGAGTGAGTTGTCTGCCAGTTCTACGGCACTAATTGTTTTACTGGCACCATTAAATAGGTCTATCGCTTTGTAGTAGGCGTAGTTGTTTATTGCCTCCCCCTGAACTGAAGCACCATTGATGTCTCTATCAACACTAAATTGTACAGTTTTGGGGTCATCTGTTGGGACTAAGAACACGGTACGAGTACCGTTAAACACACCTTCAGTGGTGTAGACAAGCCCGCCAGCCACTTGAGTACTGCCCCTCGAAACTAACGCGTATCCCGCCATATCAATTTGGAAAGTATAAGTATTTAATATGTCTCCAACGATTGGACTAGATACTCGCTGGAGGGGGCTAGGGCCAGAAATACTGGGTGATGAAGTATCTGCACTGTCATTTTGCTTGAGAGCATTTTTCTCAGCAAAAGTTGTACTCGAGCCAGGAACAACATAAGAAATCTTTTTTGAGGTTGGAGTACTGGAAACGGGATATGTTCCATTCGCTTTGCTGAGAAACTTTACTTGTCCAGCCTGAGGAGAAATTGTAATGTTTTTGATAATAGTAGGGTCGCCCGCCTCGTAGGAGAGACTTGTTGGTGTAACCGCTGAGACAGTCTTATCTCCGTTGTACAGAGTACTATCCATTTTTATTACGTATCCGTTAACGCTGGTCTTTTTTATCGTCACGCCTTTTTCTAGTTTAGTGGGGTTATCAGACCACGCATATACCACTGCATTTCCTGACACAGATAAAACTTTTTTTGCTCCTCTATTTCCCTGGGCCCCCTCAAACTTGTCAGAAATAGACTGCGGATTAATTGTGTCGTCGCGTACAATGTTATGTGTCCCGTCAATGTAGATAGTGACTTTATTGTTTGCTCTTGCGGCGTGGGTAATAGTGTATGTTTCGGTGAGACCAGAAACTGTAATTGAGTCATTCACAGCAAGACCGCTGGTACTAGCAAGGGTAAGAGTTACTACACCCTCAGTAATGCTCTTGTTAGTAGAGGGAATTTCCTCATAAAGATTTGCAACAGTAACACTGTCCCCAGTAATAATGTTGTGGTCAGTAGAAGTATTGACTGTGGCAGTTCCAGAGGCCATAGAGACTTTTTGAACAACATATGAGTCATTTATTGCCGAGAATGTGACCGCCTGCCCACTCTTCAACTTATGCGGGATACTCGTAGTGATTTCAGCATACTTTTTAGTTTTGATGGTGGCACCAGTATCTGATGCTGACGCTATGGTGGCAGAAGTTCCTACTTTGTAACTCACGCTATATGGAACAACGTGCGATACAGTTTCTACCCTGAAGGTGCCATTGAAAGACGCATTCACGCTCCCAGAAACGGTAACGTAGTTGTCTTTCTCAAACCCATGATTAGCAGACATGACTAGAGTGACAATGTATCTGCTCTGCGAGGAAGTAGACACTGCGGTGCCTGTCTGTTCTCCGTTCACCACATACTGCACGGCGTCAATCGGAATTGACTCACCAACATTTTTGACCTCGATGCCGTCCCCCGCTTCAAGGTGATGGTCGTCTAGGGTGGTGAGTGACGCTATCGGATGTTTCTGCACTTTTCCAACCGTAATTGCTGAAATAGTCCCACTGGAAACCGTAGAGTACGTGAACACTGTTGGGCTTGAGATAGCAGTAATAGTAGCAGTGATATTTAAAGATGCGTTCCCAGTGTCAGCAATTGTCACCCTCTCATATTTGTTAAGACTATGAGCAGCCTTTGTAGTTACAGTTACCGTCGTCCCACTTCGAACAATAGATTGAATAGCGACATCTGTAGTCTGAGGTTGATAGTTGATAGAGCGACTTTTGATTTCGTGGTAAGGAGAGGCACCAGTAATTGTCACTGTATTTGTCACAGAAAATACGTGTGGCTTATGTGTTATTACTGTTACTGAGTTAGACGAGATATATGCGCTGACAACATCAAGAGATGTAGCACCAACAGTAGCGGTGGCGTCACCAAAAGTAGTTAGCGGGACAGAACCAGAAGAGGAGACATAACTAAAAGTTGTACTGGTAACTTTGGTAATCTTATATGTCCCGTTGGGAACGCGGGTCCCAACCTGATAGCCAAGCGGGGTAGCAATTTCTACAGAATCCCCAACTCGGAAACCGTGAGCGGTAGCAGTAGTCATAATAATTTCACCAAGGACGATGTTTCCATCTGCATCTTGATACGAGTCAAAACCAATAACCGAAGTGATAGTTGCAGACAATACAGCAACACTTGTTTCTGAGACGGAGCCACTCTTGGCGAACGTGAAAGACTTTGCTGTAGGAGTTCGATAGACCGAGTACTCTCCATCTAGCGTTGAGTCTAGGTTAAAAATTTTGACATTCTGACCCTCAGCAAGAAGATGCTCCGTGGATGTAGTAATAGTCGCATACCCATCAGCAATTTTCTTTTTTGTGATGTCTAGAGAATATGTGAGCCCAGGTTCAATGACTGAGTTAGGAAATGAAATACCAGAGAAGTCATCCATCACAGCATTAATCAACTTACGAATATAGTCAAAAGTATCAGTTGATGTAGTGACTGTCAGTCCATAGTACGTGTTTTCGGGGATAGGACGAGAAACACTACCAGTGACCTCGACCTCCTCAACATTGGAGCCAGACATCTGCACCGAGAACACATTGTTTGCAGAATCAATAACTGACCCAACCGTGAATCTTCCAGTAAATTCTGAATAGAGTTCAACAGAAATATCAACAAGGTCACCGACTGCTAGGTGGTGGTACCCATCAGTTACAAACGTCGCGGTCCCGCTGGAGCGAGAAATAGTCGTAATATCTGTGACGGTATTAATACTGTCGAGTGAAAAAGTGTCGGTCGTCGGTGTGACATCATCTCCAACAGTGTAGTAGTTGTCAAAGCGGACATCTGCTCCGCTAGAAAAAGTGATGTAGACAGACGAACCAATTTTGAGTGGCTCTGTCATCCCATAATCTAGGGATACCGTACCAAGACCGCTTGAGTCAACCTCAAGGATTGCCCCGTACTCGTGGTTCCATGTCTTCCAGATACGTCGATGATAGAAGTAACTGGTAAATTCATTGCCACTTACTTGGAGTGTTCTACTGACAATGTCGTACTCTCGGGACCAAATAATCCCGCCCCAAACGCAGAGCCCATCCCGAACAACAAATAGGGCTGTGTTTCCGGGCATTGTTGATTCGTACAGATTGAGGGGTTCGGTCTGAGGGTTGATAGCAATAGAGCCAGAAAAACGACCAGCACCCTTGATGGCACGCTCGTAGGTTACGCCTTTAAACGGAATCTCAGAAAGAATCTCGTTGGTTAAGAGGTCAGCAGTAAAATACCTGTATACAGGTGCCTTCGCGTTAGTCTCTGCCATACCAGTCTTTCGTTTTACAACAATTCTATTGTACCACTAACCAATCCACCCAGAACGGTAGATAACCTCCATCTTAGTCCCAGAGTCGCTGGTCGCGCGAGTCACACTATCGGTCGGATTTGCTACAGTCCTTTCCACGATATCCACATCTGCGGTGGCTGCGGTGTCTGACGCAGAAGCAATTGTCGCCGAAGTACCTCTAGTGAACCTAAACTTCCTCGTGGCAGTGACCGTAGCGGACGTGTCCGTTGTCTGAGCAATGGTGCCAGTCGCCGTGTGGGTGAAGGTTAGTGCGGTCGTCGTCAGTCCTCCTGCTAGAACCACCCAAGTTCCATTCAAAACGCCACCACCATTGGTGCTTCCTGCCAGCACAAAAGAGTCCCCTGTGGTTAGACCGTGAGCAGTACCAGTATTGACAGTTACTGTGTAGCCAGACCTTGCGGTGTTGGTTGCTGATGCAGGCGGGTTGATAGTCCACTGTCCGTTGAACACACCAGAACCGTTTGTGCTTCCCTGAATAGTTACAATGTCACCAGACTGGAAGTAATGGTCTGCTGTTGTAGTTACCGTGACAACAGTAGTTGCCTGAGCCGTCGCACTAATCGCGGCCTTTAGTCCACCAACTACAGGGTACTTGATTGTCTTGTAGTCAGGGACGACCCGTACGATGTCGTTGCCGATGTTCTTATTAAATATCTGCTGATTAGTTGTGTTTGTAATCGCACCCACAGCAGCACTTGCGTCTTGGTTTGTGCCAATTTTTGCGTAACTTAGCGTGTAGTCGGTTACGGCAGTAATGGGTGCTTGTGTGACGTTGAACGAACTCTGACTGAGGTTGGTAGTCGTACCACCAGATGCAACATTCAATACACCGCCCGTGTACGCCGTAGTGGTATAAGTGAAAGTATCTGTTGAACCACCGGGCACCGTGACAGTGGCACCAAGGGTGTTGAACTGGGCATTGGTAAGGTTGCTCACCACGATGCCAGACGCAGGGGTGCTCGTCAATACAGTCCCAGAGCGTAGGTAGGTAAATGTAAACGGACTAACTATTGTGACCGAGTCGATGGTGTCAGTGATAATTCCATCAGAGTCTGCAAGGTCTTGGTTGGTCTTGTTGGTGACGATTGCAGAACTTGATGAGACGGGCGTCTCGTCTAGGTTAGTGACAGTCTTTGCATACGTAAAACTGTCTGACGCCACGTCAACGATAGTTGCAGTGGCAGTAGAAAGTTGAGTGTTGGTTGCATTGGTAATTGCCGTCGAGGTTGCCAAAGTTTGAATAGACGTGTCGAGCGGGGTCCCATACCCAATATCGGACTCAGACCCTCCGTTTGGAGTCTTAGTGAATCCATATGTAGTCCCAGCCGTAAGATTGTCCGCCACAAATGTGGTGATGTTAGCGCTAACCACCACACTTACCCCAGTATTTTTATTTGTGACCGTATAACTAGTTGCACCCACGGTAGCGCTCCATGTGACAGTAAGACGCCCAGCAACAGTGGTGCTGGCAACCACACTGGGTGCCCCAGTAACGGTGATTGCTGTCGCAGAGGCTGAGCCAGACGCTACTCCGTATTGGTCAGGGTTTTGAGCAATACCAATCGCGTTGTACGCTCGGACATAGTATGAGTACTCAGTATCAACAGTTCGCCCAGTGTGCGAGTAGGTAGTTCCCGTCCCTGCTTGGTCGACGATGAGCGTGTCAGTGTTGGAATCGTAGATTCGGTACCCAGAAATTCCACCACCAGAATCTGTAGGGGCAGTCCACGCCAAGTTAAGTTTCCCTGTCGTGAGGGCGTCAGGGGTCACAGTTAGGCTGGTGGGTGCAGTAGGGTTACCCGATGCCTTGCCCGACGCTGCTGAAGACACTGCCCCTGTTCCGTTGGCATTGACGGCAGCCACCGTGAACGAGGATGTGGAAAGTTGAGTGAGTCCCGTCACAACATAGTCGGGAGTTGACGCAAGCGACGTCCCGCCTAAGGCTCCTTGGTAGACACCGTTGACATAGATGTAGTAGTTAGTGATGGCTGAACCACCATCACTAGTTGGCACAGTCCAACTCAACTCAACCGCGCCTATCACCGTTGTGCTGGTAGTTGCGGTCAATCCTTGCGGTGCACTAGGTACGGTTTGGGCCACGATTAGACCGCCCCCTGTTACTGCTCCTAGTGTGGTCGCAGAGGCCGTATTTGAGTCAATGCTCTGAGTTCCAGCAGTGTCGGTGACAAGGTTGCGAGCACGAATAACAAAAGTGTAGGAGGCGCCGGGGGCTAGACCCGTAGCAGAAAATGTAGTAGCAGTAGTACTTCCAAGAAGAGTGTACGTTGCACCAGAGAGTGTATAGACGTTGTAATTAGTGATGGCAGAGCCACCATCATCAGACGGGGACAGCCATGAGAGTTCAACCCTGCCTGTCTCTGTTGTACTGGAGGTAGCAGTCAAAGTACGGGGGGCAGTGGGAGATTCTATGTAGGTGTACTCCCCCTTCATCACACCAGCCCATGTATACGTGTTTGCCCCGGTACCAGTGGTCAGTCCCCCATCAGAACGACGGAAATAAACACCGCCGCTAGGCCCAGAAACACCAAACGTAACTGTAGTCCCATTAGAAATAAACAAAGCACTAGTGAGTGATTGGTAACCTGTAGAACCGGGGGTAGAGTCATAACTACGACTGATAGTTCCAGTTTTGTTGCCGTCTGCGTATAGTTTGAGGGTGACTGCTCCACTGTAACCACTGACATACATAGCAACGTGAGTAACTAGTTGAGGGCCATTCCCATTGCTTGCCGTACGACGAGCAGGAACACTAATGTTGGTGGCAATGAGCGTAGTACTGGAGTCCGTCGTGTACGACGTCCTTGTGTTTGAACCGAACAATACATTTGTCATTTTTACCTCGCGTACGTCAGGGTCGTGGATGTCGTACCAGTCAGCGTTTTAGTTGCTGTGCCGTCGGCATCGGTAATGGTCTGGTTTGTCACGTTAGTGACTGTTCCTGTGTCCCCCATAGAACCGACAGCAGTGTTACTTCCGTAATACAGATATGTAAATGTGTTGGCGGTGACAGATTCAATGTAAAAAGTTCCATTACTTAGAGTATTAGTCACAGCAGCCACCGTAATTTTGTCGCCAACATCAAATCCGTGGGCATTAGACGTAATAGTTACCGTGTAATACTCCCCCGACACAGTTGAGCCACCAAACTTATAGTTTGAAATAGTTTTTGAAACAGGAAGCGTCAACGTCACAGAGTCTCCAGTAGAGAAACCGTGAGCCGAAGAAGTGCTCAGCATCACCGTAGTAGGAGTGAGAGTCTTGCCTGTAAACGATGCCGAAGTTGGAAGTGCGACATCAATCACATCCCCCTTAGAGAAGTTGTGCGGGCTCTGTGTGTGAAGTGTTACAACATTATCGAGCGCTTTTTTCTTTACAACAAAGTTGGTAATGGGCATGACGATTGAAATACTGTCACCAACAGAGAACCCGTGAGCCTGAGCGGTTGTCAGCGTAACGGAAGTCGCAGTCGCCGACTTACCTGTGATTGTTGCGGTAAGAGGTAAAGCAACTTGAATAGTGTCATTGGATGAAATTCCGTGTGCAGTAGCAGTAGTAATAGTGAATTTTTGAGTCCCTACAGACGGCGTATCAAGTTCAACTTTCTTATTCAAAACTGAAGCCTGAGTAGTGACCTGTACAGTAATCTTGTCCCCGACTGCGTACCCGTGAGGCTCCTCAGTAGTCAAAGTTGCTACGTTACTCGAAAGCGACTTAGTGGCAATACTCTTAGACTCAGGGAGCGCCACGGAAACCGACTCGCCAACTCCAAGATGGTGGGCTCGGTCAAAAACAAGGGTGGCGAGAGAAACGGTGGCAAGCCCCGTGTCCGGGTCCACAGTTACAGCGCCACTAGAGGTGTGAGTAAACGAAAATGTATTTGCCGTAACTGGGGCAGTAATTGTCCACGAACCATCGAATGTGTTGGACGTTGTCCCCTTGACAATAACTGGATAGCCCACAATAAAGTTGTGGTTGGCGGATGTAGTCATTGTGACCGTCGAGCCAGAGCGAACAGATTTAATAATTGAAAATTCAAGCGTCTCATATGACTTTTTACGCACCTTGTAAGGCACAATGTTTTCACGGAAGTCAATGTCGTTGTAGCCCCTCTCGAACTTGAACCAGTCAATAAGGGGCTCAAGTTTTGAGCGGTGACCCGAAGCATCGTCGTTAAAGATGACGGTGTGATTGTAGGTATCAATACTCAGTACGTCAGCAGTCTGAAGACTTGCAGTAGCACCAGGCGTGGTCGCACCACTAGAATCTGCGCCAACATGGGTATAAGTAAATGCGTAGGGGGCCTCGTTAGACACAGATGTTACGGTAGCGAGACTTTCAGTAGGTGTGAATTGGGAGGGGACGCCTGACAATTCAAGGACGTCTCCAACTTCTAAACCAGAAATGTAGTCAGTGACTGCCGTAACAATGTTGTCTACGCGTGAAACCTCGGTGATGTCACAGATGGCTCCTGCTCCGCGTAGGCTGAATGCCGTTGTGACAAGTTCTTCAGCAAACTTACTGGTCAAATTGACAGTAGAGCCAGCACCCAGCGGGCCAGTCAACTCTACATAGCCAGTGACGCGAGTATTTCCTTGATTTTCTAGACTAACAGA
>Ga0304730_1003133_pt1 | contig 11304 bp, 16 predicted proteins | sample M_130628_MF_Meta_FD_190474 | JGI IMG/M metagenome (GOLD analysis project Ga0304730, IMG submission 190474) | Freshwater microbial communities from Lake Montjoie, Canada to study carbon cycling - M_130628_MF_MetaG (v2) (version 2) | ecosystem: Environmental > Aquatic > Freshwater > Lake | place...
GGTGCACCAGGAAACCCAGCTACGCCAGGTATACTTGTTGTTTTTGAAAATACAGGAACTTAAATGTTTTATTTTATTTATAATAATAAACCAGAATTTTGTATTTACAAAATTGCAGAAAACGAAAGCGATTTAAATTATTTAAACATACCTGTTGATCAATATTTGATAATTAACACATCGCAAGAAAATTTTAATTTAATAAAATCTAACACTAAAAGGATATTAAATTATAATGGTTCATCAGTAGAATTAGGTGATCAAAATTTAGCTTTTACTAGAAGTCAGCTGCAAAATTATATTAATGAATTAATAACTCATATAAATAATTTTTTACAAGCTCAACCCCAAAGCGGAAAATATACTCAATGGCTTAATTATCGTAATTATTTAATTAATTTAGATGTTAATGCAATTATTCCAACAGAAAACGGATTTTTAAATACTTCATTAGAAAAATATATTCAAAACACAGGAAATCCTTACTATTCAATTTTACAAATACCATAAAAAATGCTATTAAATTAGCATGTTTGATAAAGAAATAGAGTTTAGTAGTCACGAAGATTATTTGGAGTTAAAAGAAGAATTACCTATTCCAATAAAATTAAATATACCTGAATGGTATAAAAAATTAGAACACAATATTTTTAATGCAACTGTAAAAGGATGTATGCCTTTTTTAGACACCTTAACATCTGGATATTTATTAAAAATGCCACAAGATTTTTATGTAAGACACAACGTCGATAATAAAAATGAAAAAGGAGAGACAATTAAAGATTCTTATCAAACGTTTGGGCTTCATTTATTTCAACATCCGATGCATGAGAAATATATTAATTTAAATTCAGGGGTTGATGTTCATAGTCCTAATCAAGTGCAAGGATCACCTCATTTAAAAAAAAATAAAGATCTTCCTTTTTATAAAATATTAAATCCATGGAAAATTAAAACACCAACTGGGTATTCTTGTTTATTTGTGCCTCCATTAAACAATTCAGATGATAGATTTTCAATTATTCCTGGCATAGTAGATACTGATGCTTTCCCTAATGAAATTAATTTTCCAATTGTAATAAATGGTGATAAATACCCAATTTTAGAAACTTTAATAAAAAAAGGAACGCCTTATGTACAAATAATACCTTTTAAAAGAGATAATTGGAAAATGGTATTAAAATCAAGAAGACAAAAAGAAATACAAAATTCTAGGGTTTTTTATGGATTAAAACTTTTAAATATATATAAAGATAAATTTTGGAAGAAGAAATTATGGAAATAAAAAATTATATAAAAATATACGATGAAGTTTTACCATGGGAAGTTTTAACTAATTTAATACGTTTTGCAAATAGTTCAAAATTTGAACAAACTAAAGTAGGTGGTGGGAAAGACGGGAAAGTAGATTTTAATATTAGAAGAACTTATGCAATGGCTTTGTCTAATTCAAGTAACTCTTTAACAAAAGTTCATTGGTTTAATTTATTAGGACATTTTTTTGATAAAAGTTTAAAAAGTTTTCAAATAGATACTAAAATAATTGATTTTGGATATAAACAAATTTTTGATATAGAAATTTTAAAATATGAGAACACTGGGTTTTATACTTGGCATGTAGATCATTTTGCAGATATTCCAAGAACGATGAGTTGTATTTTACTTTTAAATAATGATTATGAAGGTGGAAATTTATGTTTTAGAAATCCGGATGGCTCAGGGGAGTGGCAAGTAGACGTTAAACCAAATAGAATGATTGTTTGGCCAAGTAATTTTTTATTCCCACATACAGTTAAACCAGTAACGAAAGGAACAAGGTATTCAGTAGTAGCATGGGCACTATAAGAGATTTTAAATATAAATTAATTAAAAATTTTTTAACTTTAGAAGAAATAAAATTATTAACGGACTATTGTAGAATAAAACATAGAATTAATAATAATTCTTTTGACTTTCATCAAAATAATAATGGAGATACTTATTTTTATGGAGATCCATTAATGGAATCTTTAATGGTAAATAAATTAAAAATTATGGAGAAAGAAAGTGGTTTACAATTACTTTGTACTTATGCTTTTTGGAGAATGTATACACTAAATGCAGATTTAAAAAAACATAAGGATAGACCTTCTTGTGAAATAAGTGTTACTGTTATGATAGGGTCTGATGGAACTCCATGGCCAATATATATGGGTGGAACAGAAATAAATATGGAGCCAGGAGATGCTGCAATATATTTAGGATGTGAAATAGAACATTGGAGAGAAGAATTTAAAGGTGATTGGCATGCACAAACTTTTTTACATTATGTAGATGTAAATGGTCCAAATAAAGAATGGTTTAAAGATAAAAGACATTTATATGGAACTGATAAAACACAATAATTTATCTGAATTTAAAGATGGGTTAGTTTTAAAAAAAATAATAGAAAGAGAAAGTTATTTAGTTATAGATGAGTTTGATGATTTAGACTTGATAGATATAATAGTGGAAAAAGCAAGGAGTCAAATAAATCAAAATTTAGAAAAAACTAACGTAAAAGCAAGTAGAACCGATTGGAAATGTTTAGTAAATGATGAATATTTTATTAGTTTTTTAAATAAAATTAAACCTACAATCCAAAAAATCTATACAGAAAATTTTATCATTACAGATGTTTGGGCTAATTTTTACAAAGAACCAAATAAAGATTTTTGTAATTTACATCACCATTCAGGCACTACCGCATTTTGTGGAATTTTATATTGCACAGATGGGCCTGGTCCTGGAACTTATTTTAAAGATTTTGATTTAAATATAAAAGAAAAAAAGGGAAGATTTATATTATTTGACCCTCTTTTGTTGCACGAAGTAAAACCCTATCCATACAACAATGAAAGAATTACAGTTGCTTGGAATTTTCATGAATTAAAAAAATGGAATCATTAAATGAATATATTAGGTATTAATTTAAGTCATAATTGTTCAATAGCGTTTTATAAAAATAATAATTTAATTAACCTTTTTGAAGAAGAAAGATTTAACAATAAAAAAAACTATGCTCCTAGTGTGGATGATTGTTTTTTAATTTCTTTAGATGAAAGATTAAATTTTAAACCTGATTTAGTATGTTATTCTTCTTTTGGAAGAACTGAAAAAAAAGATTTTAAAATAATTAAAAAAATTCAAAAACAACTTAATTATCCAAAGTATTACTTTAATGTAAATGATCATCATATTCATCATTGTTGTTCTAGTTTTTATTTTTCTAAATTTGATGAAGCAATGGCTATTGTAATAGATGGAGGTGGGGCCCATGATGACTATTTTTTTGGTTATCAAGAAATAGAATCTATTTTTTATATTTCAAAAAATAAAATTGTAAAAAAATATCAACATAAATCTAATAGAAGATTTTGTCTAGCAGACGATAAAGTTTATAATTATTCAACTTACGCAAAAAGTTTATGGGAGAATGGTGTTGAGTATCTATATTCCTCAGAATCTACTGGGGGTTATCTTTTTAGTTTAGCTTGTCGTAATATTGGGTTAAAAAGTGAGCCCGGAAAACTTATGGGATTAGCTTCTTATTCTAAGACAGATAAAAATTTTAATTTAGATAAAGAAAAAATTGAAATAGCTCAAAAAATACAAGAAATTTCTTTTGAAAGAACATGTTGGTTAATTGAAAAAGCTTTTAAATATAAAAAAATTAAAAATTTTGTTTTATCCGGTGGATATTTTCAAAACTGTAGTAACAATTTTAAATACATAAAGAAATATCCAGAATTTAATTTTTTTGTAGATCCAGTTCCAAATGATGCTGGAACTGCTTTAGGAGTTTGTTTTTATTATGAAAATTATTTATAAAATAGAAGAAGCATTAGAAATTTTATTAAATCAAAAAATTTTAATAATTTTTCAAAATGATTCTGAATGGGGACCAAGAGCTTTGGGAAACAGATCTACACTTTTTGATCCAAGAAATAAGGATGCTGTAAATATTGTAAACAACGCTAAAGGAAGGGAGATGTGGAGACCTTTAGCCGGGACTATTTTAGAAGAACAAGCCAAGGAGTGGTTTGACTTTTCTTATTTAGAAAACTCACCTTATATGAGTTATGCTGTTGAAGCTAAACAAAAAGCAATTGATGAAACACCTGCAATTGTTCATGTAGATAATACATGTAGAGTTCAAACGTTGAATAAAGATTTTAATAAAAATTATTATAATTTAATAAATGAATTTTTTAAAAAAACTAATGTACCATTGTTATTAAACACTTCTTTTAATCTTGCCGGTTATCCAATACCAGAAAAAATTGACAAAGCACTCGATATTTGTTATTCAAAAGATTGGGACATATATTTACCAAATGGAATTTAGACAGTATAAAAACGGTTCTTGTGATATAATTTTTTCTTGGAAAGAAAGAATTATTCTTTTAAAAAAAGGTAAGCTTCATTTAGCCCCAGAAGCGGTTAAACATTTTGGAAATCATTTAGTAAAAATAGTTGCAGACTGGCAGATTAATTTTAATAAAGATTTGGAACAACAACTTACAAAAGTCGACACAAAAATTAATACAAAATAAATGAAAGAAAATATTGTTTATCCTATTTTTCCAGAAGCAGTTGTATATGTCTCTCAAATAGATGTAGATAGAAACAAAATATTAGAATATGCTAAACAAACAGTTTTTGAGAAAGCAATTGATGGTGAAGGTTGTTACTTATCACATACACAAGTTTTTGATGATTTATATTTTATAAAAGACGCAGTAAAAGAACATGTAGAATTTTATATCAGAAAAATAATGCATTTAAAAATGGATTTTAAATTTTTAAATTCTTGGTTTTCAAAAACAGAACCAAAAGGATATTCAAAAGTTCACATGCATAACAATACTTTAATAAGTGGAGTTTATTATCCTGAAGCAAGTGAAGAATTTAGTATATCTTTTATAAAAAACTATGAAACTTTTTGGCATATAAACGTTGACGAAATTAATAATTTTAATGCTAAAACACACACATTAAAAATAAATAAAGAAAATATGTTAATATTATTCCCAAGTAATCTTAAACATAAAATTGACATTAATAATTCAAATCAAAATAGATATTCCGTAGCTTTTAATATAAATCCGAGTGGGTATATAGGTGCAAGAGACGGACGTGTGTTTTTTTAATGAAAACAATTTTTCATACTTCTTTTTGTGCGTCTACTTATCTTGCTGTTTCATTAAGTAAAAGTATAAAAACTTTTTGTGAACCAGATTGTAGTTATAGTTTAAATTCTACACTGGAGTTAAATAAGTCAGGGGATTTTTTAATAAAATTTCCAAGCAGTGTTTGTTTTTTAGCACCGCAGTTAAATTATAAGAATGTTTTTTTATATAGAAAACTTAAAAATCAATTACAAAAATACAAAAAAAATTATTTTTTTTTCAATCAACAATTAAACAATAATTATATTATTATGAAAAACAATTTACATAAAAAAACAAAAAATTTTATATACAGTAATGATTTTTTGTTGAATAGTGCTTTTTTGTGGGCAGATAGATTTAATTGGCTATTAGATTGTAAAGAAGTTTTATATTTAGAAACAAATGATTTACTACAAAACTACACAAAAAAATTAAATTTAATATGTAAATTTTATCAAATAGAATTTAAACCCATAAATGTTAATTTTCATGTAAAAAAATATAATTTAAATAATAAAAATGAATCTGTAAACATTGATTACTTAAAAGACTACAAAATTTATGATTCTTTGATAGGAGTAGAAAAATATGTCTATGATGAAAAAATAGAAGACATATCTAATATGATTACAAAAAAATTTCCAGACTTAGAAAAATTTATATGAAGATATTAATATTTGGACTACCAGGATCTGGCAAAACTACGTTTGCTAAAAAATTAGTGGAAAATAAAAAGATACCTCACTTTAATGCAGATGATATTAGAAAATTATTTGAAGATTGGGATTTTACAGATTTAGGTAGAAGACGGCAAGCTAACCGTATGATGACAATGTGTGATCTTGCAGTGAATCACGTAGTTGTAGACTTTGTTTGTCCATTTGAATCTTATAGATCTTTTTATGATATAAAAATTTGGATGAATACAATTGATAAAGGAAGATTTGAAGATACGAATAAAGTATTTGAGAAACCTAAAAAAGTAAATTTTGAAATAACTGATTTTAATTACGATAACATAATAAAGGAGATCCATGGATTACTCTAAACCCACAGCACAAATGCTAGGACGATGGCAACCATTTCACGATGGTCATCTAGCTTTATTTAAAGAGATATTAAAAAAGACAGGGCAAGTGCAAATCATGGTTAGAACAATGCCAAGATCAGAAAATAATCCATTTGAATTTGAAGAAATAAAAAAAAGAATTGAAGAAAAATTAAAAGATTACGTAGGTAAATTTGACGTTGTAAAAGTACCAAATATTACCAATATATGTTATGGTAGAGATGTTGGTTACAAGATTGAAGAGATTGTATTACCAAAAGAAATACAAGAAATATCTGCTACCAAAATAAGAAATGATAAAAATTATAGATAATTTTTTAGAAAAAGATTTATCAATATATTTAGAACAATATTTTTTAGAAATTCCACATAACTTTGGATGGACATCAAAAGGCCTAGGTGAAGGAATACCATTTTATCAAGCTAATTTAAATCCATATGATCCATTAATAAAGTTTTTATGTTTAAAAGTTCAACAACAAGTTGATCATAAACTAGGTTTTATAAGAGTTTATATAAATATACATTATTCAAATATGCCTGGAGATTTTCATGAAGATGATGGTGATACTACATTTGTGTTAATGACTTCAAAAACATTACAAAAAGGTTCCGGTCAATTTCAAATACAAATAAATAACAATGTAGAAAACATACAAAAAATTGATTTTATTCAAAATAGATTAATAATATTTCCAGCGCTTTGGAAACATCGAGGACTAGATCCAATTGAACATGCAACCCCTAGAGTAACCCTTGCTTTTAAAACTTCAAAAATTTAATGAATATTCTTGGATTACAATTTAGTCATGATTCATCAGCATCTGTTATAGAAAATAATGAAATTACATTTTATCAAGAAGAACAAATGTTTTCTGGAATTAAACGAGATAGTAATATCTACCATTTATTTAAAGAATTAAAAAATAAACATTTTGATACTATAGTTTTTACTCATTCAAAAATTAATTCAAATGAAATCATTGATTATATAAATTACATAAGTTTACAATGTAAAAATAATAATATTACATTTAATAAAATTGAACCTAATTTTGAACATCATTTACAACATGCTGCATGTGCTTTTTTTAATTCTAATTTTAAAAATGCTTATTGTTTAATTGTAGATGGTTCTGGAAATAATATTTATTTAAATGATCAAGACATAGGTTGTGAAATTGAATCAATTTATGAGTTTAGTAATAATTCTATTAAATTAATTTTTAAAATATGCCAAGGGATAGATGAAAAATATGCGGAAAATATTTATTCTGTAAATACATTAAGTTTAGGGCATTTATTTAGATTTGCATGTAATATAATAAAATCAAAAGAACCTGGTTCAGTTATGGCATTATCTTCTTATATTAAGAAGAATAAAATTAAAATATTTGATACCAATGGAATACTTTATAAAGTAAAGCAATTATTTTTATTAGACATATTAAAAGGTAATATTGATAAATTTAATTTTTCAAAAGCAATACAAGAAGAATGCACTCAACTTGTTAAAGATAAAATAGATTATATTTTAAATTTAAATCCAGATGCTAATATATGTTTATCCGGTGGTTTTTTTCAAAATTGTCAAATAAATTTTGATGTTTTAAAAAAACACAAAAAAACATTTGTAGATCCGTTAGCTAATGATGGTGGGACTTCTTTGGGAGCAGCTTTATTGGTGGCCTTTAAGAATAATATTAAGGTTAATCCATACACTAATTTATATTTAGGCAAGCAAGCAATTTATGACTTTAGTATTAATACTGTTAAAGAAAAAAACTGTTCTGTCGAAGAAGTATCAGAGTTACTCTATACAAACAATTTAGTTGCATTATTTCAAGGGAGAGCAGAAGCAGGTCCAAGAGCTTTAGGTAATAGATCTTTATTGTTTAATCCATGTAATTTTAAAGGAAAAGATTTAGTGAATATTTTTAAAAAAAGAGAATGGTATAGACCTTTTGCCGGAACAGTATTACATGAATATTGTCACGATTGGTTTGATTTGGGTGGGAAAGAAGAAATCCCTTATATGTCATATGCTACTAAAGTTTTACCTCAAAAACAAAATTTAATACCTGCAATCACACATGTGGATGGAACTTGCAGAATTCAAACTTTAAAAAAAACACAGAATATAAATTTTTATAATTTAATAAATAGTTTTTATAGTATTTCAAATGTCCCTATATTATTAAATACTTCTTTAAATTTAGCTGGTAAACCATTAACTAATACACTAGAACAATTATTAGACATTTTTAATAATTCTAATTTAAATTACATTTATCTACCTGAAATAAACAAATTGATAAGTAAATAGATATAAGGTATAATAATATATGCCTTTAAAAAAAATACCTTTACAACCAGGCTTTAATAAACAAGCAACGGCTTCTCAAGCTGAAGGCCAATGGATTGACTGAAAGATATTAATACTATATACATATAATTTTATGTTTTACATTTGGCACACGCTGCTCGTTTTATTATTTATAGCTTTTGCATTCTTTATGGGCTATAAACTAGGTAAAAGTAAACAAGAGAATAAGCAAGAGAATAAGCAAGAAAAAGGTTCTTGCCCCTTCTTTAATGATAAGAACTTTTCGTAGTAATTAACAAAAAGATGGGTATAATGCCATTTTATGCCTTTACAAAAAATACAATTTAAGCCTGGATTTAATAAACAACAGACTGCAACCGGAGCTGAAGGGCAATGGATTGATGGTGATAATATTAGATTTCGTTATGGAGAACCACAAAAAATAGGTGGTTGGCAACAATTAAATCAATACACATTAGCAGGACCTGTTAGAGATCAACATACTTGGACATCATTAGATGGTAAAAAATATGCAGCTTTAGGATCATCTAAATTATTAGTTATTTATTATGAAGGTTCTTTTTTTGATATTACACCTCTTGGTACGTTAATATCTGGGGCCACTTATACATCCACAACATCTTCTACAACTGTTACAATTAATTTAACCGCACATGGTTTAATTACAGGTGATTATATAATATTTACAAGTGTTACAACTCCAGGACCAACAACAACAAGTTTTACATCAGCAAGTTTTACAACAAATACATTTGAAGTAATTTCAACACCAACATCAAGTACTTTTACAATTAAGATGGCAAGTGCTGAAACTGGAACAGGTGTGACTGCAGGTGGAGCTTTATCAATGACTCCTTATGTTAGAATTGGTTCTATATCTCAAACTTCTGCTTATGGATGGGGAACTGGATTATTTGGTGGAGTAGTTATTCCAAGTGTAACAACTACATTAAATGGAGGTATAAATAATTCCGTCACAACTGTTACAGTTGTTTCAACCACAGGATTTCCAACTTCTGGAACAATAGATATTGATACTGAATTAATTACTTATACTGGAACAACTGCAACTACTTTTACAGGTTGTGGACGAGGTGCTAATGGTACAACTGCAGCTTCACATTTATCAGCTGCAACTGTAACTAATGCAACTTATTGGCAAGATTGGGGAGAAGAATCTTCTTCAACAACTGTTACTTTAACTCCTGGTTCCTGGTCGCTCGATAACTTTGGCCAGATACTCGTTGCTACAGTCAAAAATGGAAAAACTTATACTTGGGATCCATCTGCAGCTTCTAGACTTTCTACAAGAGCAGCCGTTGTAAGTGGAGCACCTACAAAATCTATTATGACCCTTGTATCAGATCGAGATAGACATTTATTTGCATTTGGAACAGAAGCAAGTATTGGAGATACTACAACCTTTGATCCAATGCTTATAAGATTTTCAAACCAAGAAGATATCAATACTTGGACTCCAAAAGTGACTAATACTGCAGGTACCTTTAGACTAGATACCGGAAATACAATCATAGGAGCTATTCAAGGAAAAGATTATGTTTTTGTATTAACAGATCAATCCGCTTATATTATTCAATTTGTAGGTCCACCATTTACATTCTCTGTTAGACAAGTTGCAACAAGTTGTGGATGTATAGGTCAACAGGCAATGATATATGCACAAGGAGCTGTGTTCTGGATGGGATTTGGAGGAGGTTTTTTTGTATTTGATGGTACGGTTAAACAGATTCCCTCTCTTGTAGAAAATTTTGTATTTACAACAACAGGAGATAATTTAGGAATTAATTATGATGCAGGACAACTTACTTATGCATATAATAATGCATTATATAATGAAGTGGGTTGGTACTATACATCTGCAACAGCGACACAAATAGATAGAAATGTTGTTTATAACTATGTAGAAAATACTTGGGCGGTTGGAAGTTTATCTAGAACAACTCAAATAGATACCTCTACTTATTCTTTACCTTATGCAACAGAATTTAATGCAACAGGTACTCCAACATTTCCAACCATTAATGGTGTAACCAATGCTGTTGGTTCTTCTAAATACTGGGCACATGAAACAGGGTTTAATGAAGTAGATACTGATGGAGTTTCAACTGCAATAGCTGCTTATATTAAATCAGGAGATTATGATATATCTGAACAAGGTTTAGGTGGAGATGGTCAATTAATTATGAGAGTTAAACGTTTTATACCTGATTTTAAAGATCTAGAAGGAGATGCAATAGTTACTTTATTCTTTAGAGATTATCCGGCAGATTCTGATTCAACGCCTTCAACAACACCGCCTTCTATTACAGGTCCCTTTACTATTACCTCATCTACTGATAAAGTAGACACTAGAGTTAGAGGAAGACAGGTAAGTTTAAAAATAGCAAATGATGCAGTAGATAGTACTTGGAGATATGGAACTTTAAGACTAGATATTGAAGCAGCAGGTAAAAGATAATGGCAAAAATTACAGCATACATACCAGAACCATCTCAAGAATATAATGCGGATAATCAAAGACAGATATTAGAAGCAGTTAATACAATTAAAAATCAATTAAACTTTGGATTTCAAAAAGATCTAAAAGATGAGATAGAAGTTTTTAGTTGGTTTCTATTTAGTGGACCTAAAGACTAATGGCTATCAATTATAAAAATCAAGGGTACGATTTAACA
>Ga0304730_1003134_pt1 | contig 11301 bp, 11 predicted proteins | sample M_130628_MF_Meta_FD_190474 | JGI IMG/M metagenome (GOLD analysis project Ga0304730, IMG submission 190474) | Freshwater microbial communities from Lake Montjoie, Canada to study carbon cycling - M_130628_MF_MetaG (v2) (version 2) | ecosystem: Environmental > Aquatic > Freshwater > Lake | place...
GCAGAGGTGACGGTGAAAGTGCGAATTTCCAAGAGCGGACAAGCCATGGCGCAACCTGGAGATTTGGGTGTGAGCCTGACACCTGTGAAACTAGGTAGCAGTGGTCTCAACCTCATGGTGCGCGAACCGCTGCAATGAAAAAGGCCTCATTGAAGAGGCCTTTTTGCGGTGACTACAAGCTTACGGCGGGGCTAAAGCCAGCCAGATCTCACTAAAACCTTTTAGAGCAAGCCATGCGTCCTAGCAAAGTGCAGCGTCTGTGTTCGACTCTTCACACCCAGGCGACGGAACAGACGCCACAAGTGAACTTTGACGGTATGTTCACTGATATCGAGTTCTTCCGCGATTTCACGGTTACCTAAGCCACGGTCCAACATGATGATGAGTTGCTTTTGGCGCTTAGAGAGCTTGGTGTCTCCCAACGGAATGGTTTCTTCGTCGCCAGCCTCGGCCGCAAACAAGCCTTTGAGCGCCTCGCCGATTTCGTTGCTAGGGGTCGATTTTTCGATATAGATGTCGGCGCCCGCTTCAATGCAAGTTTCTTCTGCTTCACCAGCAGGCATCGAAGAGAGAACTGCCAAAGGCACTTCGGGATACATTTTTTTCACTTCAGTGACCGCGCTGGTGCCTTTGACGCCAGGCAAGAGCAAGTCGAGCACAAACAAAGTGGGTTCGCCGTTTTTGATGATGGCGGCTTGCAATTCACTAAATTTGTCTAATTCGATGACCTTGGTGGAAGAGCGCATGCGACGCAGCAGCATGGCAATGGCGGAACGGACTAAAGGGTGGTCATCGATGATGTACATACTCATTTTTATTACTCCTGCGCTTATATGTTAGTAGTTTAGCCCCATTGCTGCCCGAACATCGTGCATGGTGGCTCGGGCGGTTATGCGTGCTTTTTCAGTACCTGCATCCACAATATCACGAACTAGCTTGGGTTGGCTTAGGTATTTCTCAGCACGCTCAAACATCGGTTGCTGCTCACGCAAGATGGCGTCAATGATGGGCTGCTTGCACTCCAAACAGCCAATTCCTGCTGTTTTGCAGCCTTGGGTCACCCACTTTTTGGTGTCATCCGTGCTGTAGACCTTGTGGAACTGCCAGACGGGGCAGTTCTCAGGATTGCCAGCATCCGTGCGTTTGGCGCGGGCAGGATCGGTGGGCATACGCTTGACCTTGTGCTCCAGCGTGGCGCGGTCTTCGCGAATAGCAATGGCGTTGTTATAGCTTTTGCTCATCTTGGCGCCGTCTAAGCCAGGAAGTTTGCTAGCCTCGGTCAACAAAACTTGGGGCTCGGGCAAGATGACTTTGCCCGTACCTTTGAAGTAGCCTTCTAAACGCTCGCGGTCTAAGGAGTCGAGTTCTGTGGCACTGGCGAGATAGCCCATGGCACCTTCCAAAGCTTTGGCGTCTCCCGTTTCTTGGTAGGTTTTGCGAGACTTCTCAAAACGCTTGACGCTGTCTTTGGGCAGTTTGGCCAAACTCGCTTGGGCTTTTTCGATGGCGTTGGCTTCGCGTCCATACAAATGGTTGAAGCGTCTTGCGGCTTCGCGGGTCAATTCAACATGGCTGGCTTGGTCTTCGCCTACTGGGACATATTTGGCTTTGTAAATCAAGATGTCCGCAGCTTGTAGCAAGGGGTAGCCTAAGAAGCCGTAGGTTGCTAAGTCTTTGTCTTTGAGTTTTTCTTGCTGGTCTTTGTAAGTAGGTACGCGTTCTAACCAACCTAATGGAGTACCCATAGCGAGGAGGGTGAAAAGCTCAGCATGTTCCGGGATGCGGCTTTGCAAAAACATGGTGCACTGGTTGGGGTCGAGGCCTACGGCAAGCCAATCGATCACCATCTCATACACATTTTGTTCAATGACTTCGCGGCTTTCGTAGTGCGTGGTCAGGGCGTGCCAATCGGCGACGAAGTAGTAGCACTCCATTTCAGACTGCAAACGCACCCAATTTTTGAGAGCGCCGTGGTAGTGGCCTAAATGCAGGGCGCCAGTGGGGCGCATGCCTGAGAGAACGCGGTCTTTCATGGGTTTAACTTTGTGAAATGGATTGACAGAATTGTCGCATTGCGTCGTTAGTAATTTGCCTATTCGAGACCTAAAGTGCGCAAAGCGCCCCGACCCTTTCGAATGATGGTAGGGTCACCGCCTCCCTCCATGCTGGTGAGGTCAACCACCGTGGTGGCTTCAAGCGGACAAGCACCGGCGTCAATCACGGCAGCAAGTTGATGCTCAAAGCGTTCACGAATCTCTTGGGCGTCGTTCATGGGTTCGGTTTCGCCTGGGGGAATCAATGTGGTGGCGAGAAGCGGTTCGCCGTGCAGCGCCAAAAGCTCGAGCAAGGTTTTGTTTTCTGGTACCCGCAGACCTATGGTTTTACGTTGCGGATGGCTTACACGCCGAGGGACTTCTTTAGTAGCCTCTAATATGAATGTGTAGGCGCCAGGCGTTGCCGCCTTGAGCAAGCGGTATTGGCGGTTGTCTACCTTGGCGTAGTTGGAAAGCTCAGACAAATCGCGGCAAAGTAGGGTGAGGTGGTGCTTGTCGTCCACTTGGCGGATTTGGCGCATTTTTTCTACGGCTGTTTTATCGTCCAAATGGCACACCAAGGCGTAACTCGAATCGGTTGGCACTGCCACCACGCCACCGTTGACTAAAAAAGCAACGGCTTGTTTGAGTAAGCGCGGTTGCGGATTCTCAGGGTGCACCTGCAGAAACTGGGCCATGGCTGGGTCGCCTCAATCGTGCGAGGGCGGAACGCTTTTGGCATGCTCGCGTTGACCGAGCCAGCCCGCGCCCAAGCCACACAGGGCAATCAATGACATGCCTGTGAGCGCTATCGGGTCGGGGATATGCGAGAAAACCACCCATCCGGTCAACGTGGCAAAAGCAATACCGCTGTAGAGAAAAGGCGTGACGCGTGAAGCAGGCGCGCGCGCAAAGGCCACAATCAGCAAGTAATGCCCTAATGTTCCGGCACAACCGATCAGAACCATCAACATCCATTGGAAACCAGTCAGTTCAGTAGTCCAAACACTGAGGACTAAACCAGTGGAAATCAAGGCGCCAACCCAACCGGTATAGATGTGCATGGTCTCAGGTGATTCTGTTTTGGCCATGTGGCTAGTCAAAATCTGAAAGCTGGAATAAGACAGCACCATCAGCAGAGGAATCCAGGCGTGACTTGCGTCCATCCCACCGCCGGGCCGAACGATTAACAAGGCGCCCACCATGCCGCCTGAAACAAACCCCCAGCGCAGCTTGGAGACATGTTCTTTTAAGACAAAGCGCGCCAAGATGGTGACAGTCAGTGGCGACAACATAGCAATCGCACTGAATTCGGCGACAGGCATACGGATCAAACTACCAAAAGCCAAAAAACTTGATGTCAGTAGCAGCAAGCCGCGAGCAATTTGAAGCTTCAAAGCGCGGGTCTGAAACACTGCTCGGCCTTTGCGAGGCAGCATGAGTGCGGTGGTCGCAACGGCTTGGAAGGCATAACGAAACCAGAGCACCATCAACATGGGGACGCTGGCTAAAAGAAATTTGTTGGTGGTGTCGAGTACCGCAAAACACGCCATCGCGATCACGGCGTAGAGCATGCCGGCCAATGCTTGTTGCGCTGAAAGAGGGGAGCCGTCTACGGACCTGTGTTTAGAGATAGTCGTCATTGGATGCGATGGGCCAGGGCTTCCCACACGGGGGTGAGTTGACCGGGCAACCAAGGCAGAGTTCCAAGATCAATACGGCTTTCTTCTGGGCTGTGGAAGTCGCTGCCACGTGAAGCGAGTAGATCAAATTCTTTAGCCATATCACCGTATTTCACGTATTCGGCCACGGTGTGGCTCCCCGTCACCACCTCCACGCCTTGCCCGCCGTGGTTTTTGAATTCGGTGAAGAAAGCGTATTCCTCATTTGGGGTGAAGCTGTACCGTGCAGGATGGGCGATCACGGCGATGCCTTGCGCATCGGTGATCCACTGAACAGCTTCTTTGAGCGAGGCCCAGCGGTGTGGCACGAAGCCCGGCTTGCCATCGGTTAAATATTTGCGAAAAACCTCATGGGTGTCTGCACAAACGCCTGACTCCACCAGATAGCGGGCGAAGTGGGTCCGGGAGATGAGCTCAGGGTTGCCGACATATTTCAAGGCGCCTTCGTAGCAACCGTGGATACCGACTTGCGCCAATCCTTGCGACATTTCTTGGGCGCGTTCACCGCGACCACCACGTGTTTTACGCAAACCTTGTTGTAATCCGTTGTTTTCATGGTCAAAACCCAAGCCAATGATGTGCACAGTTTGACCGGCAAAGGTGACAGAGATCTCAGTGCCTGTGAGGTACTGCATGCCTTGTGCTTTAGCGGCGGCAAGCGCGCGTGCTTGACCACTGATTTCATCGTGGTCGGTCAGCGCCCAGAGTTCGACGCCGTTGGCTTTGGCGCGGGTGGCTAAGACCTCGGGGGTGAGGGTGCCATCTGACACCACAGAGTGACAGTGCAGATCGGCGTTTAAGACAGTAGTGCTCACACTGTCGATTGTAGGCGGGGTAGGGCTTGGCGTGCATTGGCCGAGGTGGCTGCTGCGAGCTCCTCCAAAGATATGCCTCGTAGTTCAGCCAAAACGGAGGCAATACGTGGTAACTCGGCTGGGCTGTTTCTGCCTTGCGCCTTACCTTTTTCTCGGTCTTCGGCAGTGGTGTACATCCAGTGGGGCGGGATGTCTGGCGCATCTGTCTCAAGTACCAAGGCCGATAACGGCAATTCAATGGCTAGCGCACGTAGCTTGGTCGCGCGGTCATAGGTCATGGCGCCACCAAAACCGAGTTTGAATCCCATCTCGATAAACATTTTGGCTTGTTGCAAGCTGCCATTGAAAGCATGGGCGATGCCGCCCGCCACTGGAAATTGACGAAGCCCTTTGAGCAATCCGTCTGCGCTGCGCCGCACGTGCAAGATGACGGGCAGTTGGTGGCGTTGTGCAAGTTGCAGTTGCGCTTCAAAAAAATGGGTTTGCTTGGCAAAGGCCTCGGGTGTGTTGATCTCAGGTACAAAACCATCCAAACCAATTTCGCCTACCGCGACCAATCGTGGGTCTTCGCGATGCGCATGCAGATGCGTGTCCAAGGTGGCGAGGTCAGTGTCTTTGGCGTGCGGTGTGTACAGCGGATGGATGCCCAAAGCGTAGGCGTCTGCATGGCGGTGGGCTAACAACCGCACTTCGTCAAAGTGGGACGCCATGACGGCGGGGATGACGCATTTTTCTACGCCCAACGTCTTGGCGTTTTGGCGCACCACATCGCGGTCAGCGTCAAATTCTGCGGCGTCTAGATGGCAGTGGGTGTCTATCCAAGGCATGGCCTTAGTCTTGCAAACTGCCTGCTACCAAATGCAGTTGTCTGTTACAACGGCTCGCGAGTTGGGTGTCGTGCGTGACAACGACAAAGGCTGTGCCTTGTGAATGGGCTAAGTCGAGCATCATGGAAAACACAAGGTCCGCAGTATTACGGTCCAAATTGCCTGTAGGCTCATCTGCTAACAAACAAGCAGGGCGTGTCACCAAAGCACGGGCAATCGCCACACGCTGGCGTTCGCCGCCAGACAACTCCGCAGGTCGGTGTTGCATGCGTGGGCCAAGGCCGACAGATTCCAATAGTGCTTCAGCTTGCGCGTTAGCCGCACTGCGGTCCATACGGCGGATCCACAATGGCATAGCGACGTTGTCGATCGCGCTGAACTCTGGCAAGAGGTGGTGGAACTGATACACAAAGCCCAAGTGTTGATTACGTAAATCGCCTAATTCGCTAGCGCTCAGTCCGCCCAATGTTTGGCCTAACAGGTTCACAGAGCCTGAAGTGGGTAAATCCAAACCTCCCAAGATATGCAACAAAGTGCTTTTGCCAGAACCCGAGGCGCCAACGATGGCCAGCGTTTCGCCAGCGGCCACCGAAAGGTTGACATCTTGCAAGACGGAGACGTCCAAGGCCCCTTCGCTGAACCGTCGGCTGATGTGTTGCGCTTCTAGAACGGTTGGCTTGTTTATATTGTCAAAACTGGAGGGCTTATTCATAGCGCAAAGCCTGTGCAGGTTGGATACGGCTGGCGCGCCAACTGGGGTAAATTGTCGCCACAAACGCCAAAGCCAACGATATCAAAGCCACGGGCCATATGTCGGCAGACTGCGGGTCGCTCGGCATACGGCTGATCAAATAAATATCGCGTGGCAGAAAACTCGCACCCAGCAATTGCTCGATCGCAGGAACGATGACGTCGATGTTGAATGCCACGCCAAGACCCAGTAGCAGTCCACCCAAAGTGCCCATCACTCCCACCGTCGCACCTTGCACCACAAAAATCGCCAAGATGCTCGATGGGCTGGCGCCTAACGTGCGCAGAATCGCAATGTCAGCGCGTTTGTCGGTCACGGTCATCACCAAGGTTGTCACCAAGTTAAAAGCGGCCACCGCCACGATCAGGGTGAGGATGATGAACATCATGCGTTTTTCGACTTGCACAGCAGCAAACCATGTGCGGTTTTGACGCGTCCAATCGCGCACGATCACTTCGCCACCCAATAGGGCTGAGAGTTCGTAAGCCACCGAGCGCGCATCGTTGATGTGCTGAATCTTGAGTCGAATGCCGCTTGGGCCCTCGACCCGAAAAATACGTTGTGCGTCCTCTACATGCAAGAGCGCTAAGGTAGCGTCGTATTCGTAATGGCCAGAATCGAAAATGCCAGACACCGTGAGCTGCTTTAAACGTGGCAAAACCCCAGCAGGCGTTACTTGACCGCCAGGTGAAATGAGTGTGATGCGGTCGCCCACTTGCACACCCATGGCAAGTGCAAGTTCCCCACCCAACACCACATTGAAACTGCCAGCTTGCAAAGAAGCCATGGCTTTCGGTGGAAGCTGCAAAGTGAAGTCGCTCACCTTGGCTTCGAGCTCGGGCTCTATGCCGCGCACCAATGCACCGCGCATATCTTCTCCACGCGCTAACAAAGCCTGTTGCGCCACAAAAGGCGCGGCGGCTACTACCTCTGGGTGTTGGCGAACTTTCTTTAAAACAACGTCAACATCTGGAAAACCTTCGCCAGTAGGCGTCGTCAGTTCGATGTGCGACACAACGGCAAGCATGCGGTCGCGCACTTCTTTTTGAAAACCATTCATCACGCTCAACACGATGATCAAAGCGGCAACGCCCAAAGCAATGCCCAACATCGACACGCCAGAAATAAACGAAATAAACCCGTTGCGCCCAGCACTGCGGCCCGCACGCGTGTAGCGCCAGCCGATCAGTAATTCATAGGGAAGAGAGGAAGAGCGGTTTTTCACAGGGGGTGATTGTGTCATCAAGGACAATCGAGGCTATGTCTTTTGATTTACCCACGTGGGTGGTTCCTTATGCGTTGTGGTCTGGCCATCGCGCACCAGCTAACTGGCTAGCGAACGATGCCTTGCCTAATATTCGTCAGTGGCTACGTGACATGCACCGCACATCGGTGATCTATGAAGCGCCTCACGGGCCATTACCTACCAGTTTGTCAATTCCTCATGAGGTGGCGCAGGCCAAAGCTTTGGGCTGGGATTTTCCAGACGGCTGTGTTCCATGGGCCGCAAATGCAGCAGCTGAACAACATTTAAGCGCCGACACATCTGCTTGGGCTTTTGTCACGCTGTGCAATTGGCATGTCAGCAATGGCCAAGTCACTATGGGTGACCCAGCGCATTTGCAGATCGACTCGAATACAGACATACAGCTTTTTGAAGCTATGCAAGGTTTTTTCGCGCAAGACGGTATTGCGCTCTACCCATGCGCACCTGGTCAGTGGCTAGCCCAATCGGATGTGTTTGCCAATTTACCAACCGCCTCGCTCGATCGGGTGATTGGCCGCAACATTGATCCATGGTTAGTGGGCGGTGCAACGCCGACGGGTTCGGCCACCTTGCTGCGACGTTTACAAAATGAAATGCAAATGTTGCTCTACACCCATGATGTCAATGCGAATCGCGGGCTCGCCATCAACTCTTTGTGGTGGCATGGTGCTGGCGCGTTGCCAATTAATACGGAAACTAGTACACATACGAAAACTAGTCTTGCGAAAGAAAATCCAACGAACTTGTCACAGCCTTCATTGCTGCAACCATTCAATCAAGCGCAGCTAAAGGTCGTTTCAGATTTGCGCAACGCTTCTTTGCAACAAGACTGGCAAGGATGGATGCAAGCTTGGACCTTGTTAGACCAAACTCTTTTTGCTGATTTATTAAAACGCGTCCAACAAGGCGAAACCATGCAGGTGGTGTTGTGCGGTGAATATGAGCGACATGTTTATGAAACACTGCCTGCTTCCGCTTGGAGCAGGGTGCTAGCTATCGTAGGTTGGCAAGACCTTTGGCAATCCAATGCTCTCTTAAAAAGCATTGCAAAGCGATTTGGCGCAACTGCATTGCACGAACGCTTAGTAGTTCCACCCAGATCCGAGGACATGTGATGCAATTTATTTCGCGCGAGGTGGCACCTCGCAGTATTTGGGCTTTGGAGCAAGCGGGGGTGCATCCGTTGTTGGCGCGTTTGTATGCGGCTCGTGGTATCCATGAAGCACATCAACTCGATACATCACTCGCGCAACTACTTCCCCCCAGCGGTTTGAAAGGAATCGCACAGGCCGCAGAGTTACTGGCAGACGCAATTGCAGACAACAAAAAACTTTGTATCGTTGCTGATTACGACTGCGACGGTGCCACTGCGTGTGCAGTGGCGCTAAGAGGTTTGCGCATGTTGGGTGCGCAACAGGTGTCTTACATCGTGCCTGACCGCGTGGTCGACGGCTATGGTTTAACGCCCCCGATTGCTGAGCGCGTCAAAGCCAGTGGCGCTGATGTCTTGATCACGGTGGATAACGGCATTGCCAGCGTAGAGGGTGTAGCAACTGCCAAAGCACTGGGCTTACAAGTCTTGGTGACAGACCACCATTTGCCAGTCGCTGTGTTGCCGGATGCCGATGCCATCGTCAATCCCAACCAACCAGGTTGTTTGTTCGAGAGCAAAGCCTTAGCGGGCGTGGGTGTGATGTTTTATGTATTGCTAGCGTTGCGTGCACTGCAGCGCACGCGCGGTGTGTGGGACGCGCAATCGCAACCCAAGCTCGACAGCCTCTTGCCTTTGGTGGCATTGGGTACGGTGGCCGATGTTGTGAAACTCGACGCCAATAACCGCCGCTTGGTCGCACAAGGATTAGCCCGTATTCGCAAAGGCACTATGCCTGCTGGTATGTCGGCTTTGTTTGTAGCAGCAGGTCGTGCAACCGCACAGTGCACGGCACAAGATTTTGGTTTTGCATTGGGGCCACGTATCAACGCTGCAGGGCGTTTAGCGGATATGACTTTGGGGATTGAGTGCCTTTGCACGGACGACCTAGCGCGTGCCACTGAATTGGCAACCGCCTTAGACCGCATCAATCGAGAACGTCGCGTGATCGAGGGCGACATGCGTGACCAAGCCTTGGCCATTGCGCAAGACATGCTAGACCCTGATGAATTACCCCCACCCGCCTTGTGCGTCTTTGACCCAGAGTTTCATGAAGGCGTGGTGGGTATCGTGGCGGCCAAGTTGAAAGATTTGCACCACCGTCCTACTTTTGTTTTTGCGCCTAGCCAAGCCAGTGGTAAATCGCATGAACTCAAAGGTTCGGGTCGATCGATTCCCGGTTTTCATTTGCGAGACGCCCTAGATTTGGTCGTCAAGCGTCACCCGGGGGTGTTATTGCGATTTGGTGGTCACGCCATGGCTGCAGGTTGCACGATAGAAGAAGAGCAACTGGGGCTTTTTGAAGAAGCCTTGCAACAAGTTGCACAAGAGTGGTTGGATGACGCCACCTTGCAACGCCGTTTGCAAACCGATGGCCCATTACCGCCTGAGTTTCGACGTCCCGATATGGCAGACGTTCTGGCGCAAGAAGTGTGGGGGCAAGGTTTTGCGGCACCGACTTTTAGTGAAAACATCGAAGTCTTGGGCCAACGTTTGGTCGCCGAAAAACATTTGTCTTTGAAGTTACGCCACCATGGGCAACCGGTAGACGGCATATGGTTTGGGCGAGTAGAGCCTTTGCCAGCGTTAGCGCATTTGGCTTACCGCATAGAAACCGACGCATGGCAAGGCACCAAGCGTGTGCGCTTTGTGGTGGAAGGCATGGCAGATTAGCAATGGCAACGCAACGCAAAAATAATTTGCCTGAAGTTAATTTTTCTGACTACGGTGATGTGCGCTATCTGCATTTGGGCACGCCATGGGTGCAAGGTTCGATGAAGATCAACAAACCGTTTGAAATTCACCTGGAATATGTGCAACGCATGATGGGTTGGTTGCTGTTTGTGGATCTCGATAAGGTCGGGAATTTGCACACCATGCAACTCGGACTTGGCGCTGCGTCTTTGACGAAGTTTTGCCATAAGCATTTGCGCATGCAGACCACGGCAATTGAATTAAATCCACAAGTCATTGCTGCATGCAGGCTATGGTTTAAGTTGCCAGATGACACCGCTAAATTAAATGTGGTGTTGGGAGACGCCGCTGAAGTAGCAAGCCATGACCACTGGCGCGGAAAAATTGATGCTCTGCAAGTCGACTTGTATGACCAAGATGCGGCGTGTCCTGTTTTAGACAGCGAAGCGTTTTATACGGATTGCAGACAACTGCTGACAGACAACGGATGCATGACGGTTAATTTATTTGGACGCAGTTCAAGCTTCGAGAGTAGCGTGCAAAAAATTGCCAATGCATTTGGTAAAGATGCCTTGTGGGCGTTTAGACCTACCAAAGAAGGCAACACTATTTTGATGGCGTTACGCACTGCACAGTCATTTGATCGCGACACTTTGATGTCGCAAGCACAAGCGATTCAAACGAAATGGCCATTGCCTGCAACCAAGTGGTTGAAAGTTTTAGCCCCAGTTGCTTTGACCTAAGCCGCCTGCAAAGAATTGCAAAGCAAGGGTTTACCCGCAACGCATATGCGACATAGGTAGGTGAAACCCACATCCCTGTTAGTTGAGTGTGAGGTCACAATCTGCGTTGCTTAGGTATTTTGTTTAAGGAGATGACATGATCAAAAGTCAAAAAGACTTTTTCTCTGGGTTGATGTTCACTGCCATTGGTGGTGCTTTTGCTTGGGGTGCTACGAGCTACTCTGTAGGAACGGCTGCTCGAATGGGTCCTGGGTACTTTCCTTTGTTGTTAGGCATACTACTTGCCGCCCTTGGTTGCTTTACTACCTTTTATTCCTTGATAGAGCACACTGAGGATG
>Ga0304730_1003143_pt1 | contig 11289 bp, 8 predicted proteins | sample M_130628_MF_Meta_FD_190474 | JGI IMG/M metagenome (GOLD analysis project Ga0304730, IMG submission 190474) | Freshwater microbial communities from Lake Montjoie, Canada to study carbon cycling - M_130628_MF_MetaG (v2) (version 2) | ecosystem: Environmental > Aquatic > Freshwater > Lake | place...
TAAGCTGTGGAATGATCGGAGTAAATTATTTCCATATAATTTGGACGGACTAATATTTACACCTGTTAGAGGCGCTTATTTAGGTAATTTGCCAAATTTTAAGTATAAGCCGTTGATAAGCATAGATGTCCGCACTATGTTTTATGACGGGTTTACTGAATTTTACGCGGCAGGCCATCCAATAGAATCTAATGGACGCATAATAAATGAGTACAAAATTAATAATAAAATATATTACAAGAGCCGAGTGACATTAAACGACCCTACTTTAAAATCAATGGGCGTCGTCAATGACCGAGGAATTTTGGGATTTCGCGGCCGGTTAGATGTTGATATTACTAAAATAGTAGAGATGGAGTTTGACCCAAGGGAACGCCACTGGAAATATCTAAGAATACGCGACGATAAAGAAAATCCCAATTCATTTAAAACAATAGTATCTGCCTTAAATGCTATAAAAGATAACATAACAATAGAAGAAATATCTAAGTTAACCCATATTAAATCGCCATATGAATTAAATGATAAATCATGTTTTGTTAAATCGGGGTTTAACTTTCCGAAAGATTCCAGCATCAGTTCTTTTTATACATATGCATATTCATGTTTATTACCGGCGGCCAGCTCAATATTGGTGATCGGATGTGACCTATCTCTATTAAAAAGTTTAATAGCTTCGAAATATAAAGAAATAGTTATAATTGAGCCCAATTGCTTAGAAGTATACGGCCAATTAAAATCTGAGGGTTACGAAGGCCTTATTGAATCCTGCGGCGATAGTCGTATAAAAATTATATGGGGCAGCGGCCTATACGCATATAATAAAAAAGATCAGGCAATTATAAATAAGTACAAGAAATTTGATTGCATTTTTATAAAATCATTTGAGAGTGTTGACGAGGCTATGCAAAAAATGTCAGATAAAATAATAGGTATTTTTATATCAGGCGATGAATTATTATTACATCTCAAAACTCAAGATTGTATAATAATGCGAAATAAAGAACTGCATCCGCTTTGGAAACTTTATAAAAATAAAGTTAAGCGAATACAAAACTCTTTTATAGAAGAGCCGCATACTGTTATAATGGACAAAGATATTAAGACTAAGAAACTGGAAAGTTTAACATCATTCTATCAGAATTATAAGAAAACTGGACACATGTTAACGGACCAAGAATATATTATACCAAGTATTACTAAATATTTTATTATATAGATGAATACGGAAATAAATCAATTAATTGATAATAATAAAATAGATGACTTAAAAAGATTTTTACGCAGGCGGCGATGTTTAAACGAATCAAATATTTATCTTAATTATTTATTTCATTTAATACAATCTTCGGGAATACTGCTAACTTCTTATGCAACGGCCTCTAATAATACGAACTTAATATGGGTCGGCGTTTCGTTAAATATGGTTGCAACATTAATAAATTTATACGAAAAAACCAATAACTCATTATCTAAAAAAATGCTGGCTAATATTCAAGCTATTAGAGAAGGAAATTATTTGGACGAAACTGTATTGATTGAAGATAAATCATATCAAGCCTCATGATTATTTAAATTAGATATGCATTTATATTAATACTTAGTGATATATATTTTTATATATATATGAAAAAGAAATCGATAAAGAAAAAAGCTATATCAGCAGAAGATAAATCTATTATAAGTGATTATTTTCAATCAAAAAATTCTAAAAATATAAAAGCATTTACCGATGAGTTACTGGAAAATATGGGCAAAAAACTAGAACCTTTTGTGAAGTTTGATAATTTGGCAACAACAAATATGGTATATGAAAACATTAATGATAATAATATGGGGTTGCATATCGGTCAGCGCAAGTTACTAATGAATGAAATCCAATTTCTAACTCTACAGTCAAAAACTAAAGTAAAATACTGTATATACGCCGGATCGGCGCCTGGTAATAAAACATATTTATTATCACAGTTATTTCCCGATATTAAATTTATATTGATAGACCCTAATATATTTAAATTAGCTATAAATGAGTTTACAAATCATAGAACTGTTAAAAATCCTGATATTATACATATATACTCGGGTTATATGTATCAAGGAAATTCATATGGTAAAAATAAAAAAATAAAAGAAATGACGGCATCTGCGAAAAAAGATTTAGTAAATTTTATAATTGAATCAAACTACAAACTTTTTATTATTGAAGATTATATGACGAATGCAATAGCTGAATTATTCGCAAGTTTAAATTGCACCTTTATATCAGACATTCGCAGTAATGTTTTGCAAGGTAAAACGCCATCCGATTTTGATGTAGTATGGAACATTTCTATGATGTTTAATTGGATTAATATACTTAAGCCTGACTTATCAGTGTTTAAATTTAGAATACCATTTTATAATTTGGGAGGTATGGATTTTACTAAATATAAAGATATTTATGGCGACTCATTTGAAGTTAGTAAAAAATTTGGTATAGATTTTATTAAAAATTATAATGCCAAGAAATTTTATTTAACAAATTCTGTTATATATTTACAGCCTTGGGCTTCTAAAGCGTCCACCGAAATGCGGTCTGTTATATATAAAAAAGATATAATTAATCAAAATATTATAATTTATAACACAAAAGAAATAGAAAATAAATTATTTTCATATAATACTGTATTTCGTATTTTATACCATAAAAATTCCAATGCCGATAAAGAGTTAAATTTTTGTAACTGCAATGATTGCGCTATAGAAAATACTATATGGGTAAATTATTTTAAATTAAAAATTAAACAAACTATTGCACCTAATATTAAGGAAGCAATTATAATAACAGGTAACGTTACACAGCGGCCATTAACAAAAGTGCATACAAATAATGTTTGGGGTCCAATAAAAAATTTAAATCAGTACAAAGAAATGTACACCAAAGTTAATAAAAGCACTCATTACCATAATAATGGGTCTCAAAAAGGTGAGCTTGGTATAGGATAGTTTATGATGACATTATAGATAGTGGTTTCATTATTGCATATTCTAAGTTGTTAACTATAAATGGCTTTAAATCGCTTTCGGGGCTGCATATATCATCAACAGCCTTTAATAATTGTCTACTCATTAAATCAACGTCAAACGTGGCGCCGGCGCAGTATACTGAAAGATATTTAGATAAGTATAAATTCATAACTTCTACCATAATATCTTTTTGCGGCTTTGTTAATAAATCTAAGTCGGGACCTCTGCCATTACTTATTTTTTCAATAAGTTTCATAGTTTCAAGTTTAAGAAGTTGACAAACAGGAACTGGCGGCGGTCGTTGTTTAAATCCAAGAACCTTATAATTAATTTCTTCTACAAGCCTAGATTTATTCTTACATAATTGAATCATTGCATCATCAACAAAAGCTTTTATACTTTTTCTGATGTTTAATAATTTCGCAGTTTGGTCTGCATCAAGCTTGATTGGAGAGTTCAGCATAATCTCCGGAATTGGACAAATATGCTTAGGTACTTCTTTTTTAAAATAACTACTTAACATAAATCCAATAATTACACCAACAAAAAGTCCCAACCCAATCGCGTTTGTATCGAATGCCATTTTAATATATTAAAAGTTAAAAATAAAAATCACAAATTAATTCGACAAACTCAGGCGGAGTTTTATTATCTACGGAAATTATATCGCGAGCCCAACTGCCGCTTAATTTGGAATTGTTTCTATAATAATCACCGCCGCCGCGGCCATTGCCCTCAGATACTAAAATTGGCAACGGATGTATCTTATTTAAATCGATAATCTTGTTCTTGTCAATATAAAGATTTTTGCTATGATTAATGATGTATCTATATTCCGCATCACTTGGGTCGAGCGGTTCGCTATTGCCATTATTCATAGCATATAAATTTTCAACTGTTCCAGGCTCTGGGTCGGCATAATCGCCAGCCCATACAATTCTAGACATATAATATTTACTGGTCGGGCTTAACGCATATTCTACAACCTGCATAAAATAGTTATCTAAATATGCATGATTCATTATTTTAGCTCCTTGGGCGTAGTCGTGCGGTGATAAACATAATATAACTTTTTCGCCGGTCGAATCCAAAATACATGCGAAATAATATTGTCCCATGAGTTATTTATAACTTTGTTATTTATAAATTTGTTATTTTTAAAGTTTAAATGTTTTTTTAAACCTTTTTAAATACTTTATATTTGTATAGCCCAACAAATGTTCTATCGGCCTCGGTTAATCGGCTATAAAATCTTGATTTTTTTTCCTTAAACTTATCAATAAAGTCCATGAAATTGCCCTCCTTTTCGACAAAAAGACCTTGTTTTGTAAACTCTTTGTCCAATATTTCATCGTTTATTAAATTTTCCTCGTAATAATGGGTATTTATATTAAACGGCAGTATTAACTCAATCTTTTGGGTTTGGCCTCGCGCCATTCGAATGCTATATTTTTTTACGCCATTCTCGTTTATCTTCCATTTGCCCTTATACAGTAATTTAAGTACCTTAAAATCATCGAATGCTGTATATAGAAACGTTCCGTTTTTAACCAATAAATTGGATATTAAAGCCGCTATATTCTGTATATCTTTTAAATTAGATGTTAAATAATGCAATGCGAAAAAACAGCATACGTTTGGAACCTTGCCCATATATGTTTGTATAGTTGCTAAGTTTTTCTTGTATGGCTCATTTAAGTTTGCATTAATTATTTTTAGTTTAGTTTTGTTAGGATTTTCCATATCAAATTTACGTTCCACGGCAACATCTATCGCATCTTTATCTATTTCAATAAAAAGCAAGTTTTTTACATATGATAATCTATAGTTCATTAAATCAGACGCCCGGCCGCTTGCTAAATCTATTACATCGGATGATATACAGTATTCGCGTATTAAACTTGATTTAACGAAATTGTTGAGTTTTATAGGGGCCTCGTGCATATCAGTCTTGGTTGAAACGAAATACATAGATTCTGCTATTTTTTTCTTATCTATTAATAGGTCCTTGTATGAAACGGGATTTCTGTACGAATTCCATATCTGTGTTTCTACTTTTTTAAAATCATCGCCATATTTATCAGTATCGGCGCTGTTAACTATTTCTATAAAAATCCATTCGTTATTTGTATAAGCAAGGCTCACATATTTTTTATCTAAATTCATTTTCGATTGATACAAAAATATATTGATTCCAGTACTTGGGTCGAACTGCACCAATTTTACATCGGGGTCTTGTTTATAAAACGGCAATAATTCGATGCCTGAATTTGCTAAATCGCGGGATGTTGTTGTAAGATATAATATATACGTGTTTTCTTTTTCTGGATGTTTTAGGCAGTAAAATGTTATGGGCATTTGCTTTGATGACCATTGGTATATAGGATTAAAATTTAATTTGGAAAACTCTATAAAATCGCGATTTTTGTCTATTTGGCCGGCATACTTTTTTATTTCATCGTATGATAGCGCCGCGTATGTTATATATTTAATATTCATCATTTCACCAAATTTCTTATTTCTATAGTTAATTTGGTCAGGCTTCTTGTCGTTAACCAATACGCCGCCGTCAACAATAACGCGTTTAATTATGTATACGTCGCGCGTTTTTATTGCGGTCAATATACAGAACCCGCATTCGTATGGTATCATTTTATCTTCCGTAGAAATTTTTGACGCATAATAAGATATGTTTTTTTCAGAATCTAATATAATAATATAATCTATGCCGGAATACCCAATGTTTATGAAGTAATCGGCCTTATTTACTATAATGTCAAAATATTCAGTTCTATTTATTAAATATTTCTTTTCAATGGCGTCTGATATATATTTGAATTGGTTTGGTGGATTTATATATTTGTTTAATAATTCAATTATATAACTTGTTATGTCGCCGCCCATCACGGTTGTGAACTTTTTAATAAAAAGTTTTAAATCTTTTATATAATTTTTATCAGGCTTTCGGGCATATTCCAATTCTATATACATTTGGTCATTGTTATCCCAATCGACTGTTGTTGGCTTTGCATGCGTTTTTTCTAAAACCAGTCGAAAAATCCAGTCGGTTGCCGCGACTGTATATATTTTTTTATATATTTTAATTGGATGCAACAGACTGGCGTTATAGTTTGTAAAAAAATTGCAGAACACATTTGGTTTTTTTAAAATAAATTGATGTTTTTTATATATGTTTTCGCCGTCTACAATAATTACATCTTTGCCCATTTGCTGATATTTTATAATTTTTGTAATTGGCTTAACATTAAAGTATTTTTTTAGTTGCTGATTTTTAGTCAATATCTGTACAATAATTTTGTCTCGGTTACTTTTTTCTAATGTACTATAACTTATCGATTCCATTATATATATAAAATGAAAGTAATTAGCGTAGTAATATTGTGGTACATAATGCAATCGGCCGCTAAACTATTAATAATGATTACTCGAATTGTTCTGAAGTTTTTTTACAAACTATAATATATGTTATCAGCTAAATCCAATCACATTAAAAAACTTTATAAAGATTCTAAATGGAAACCTATTTTGATACAACTTATAAAAAAAATAATAAGATGTACCGATAGTGATATAGAAAAAATAATAGAAATAAATTTAAATGACAAAAAAATAGTAGAGCAATTAGGTATTATAACAGCGCCATCAGAAGCATACAGCACTCAAGGCAATATTAATAAAGCATTTAGAAAATGGAAAACAATAAAACCTAATATAAATACGCATATACATGGTATATTAGATTTTGGCGGTGGCGTTGGCGACGCTGCGTTTGCAATAGGTCGCGAAATATTAAAATTGCCGCTTGACCGAACCTATGTTATAGATGTTGATGAGTTTGGCGGAATTCAATACGAGCCGCGCCCAGATATTACATTTATACATTACGATAAAAAAGAAAAGCTAAATAAACCAGTAGATTTAATAATGATATCACATGTTATGCATCATATTGATAATAAGTTATATCCGGAAATAATAGAATTTTTTAATAAAATATTAAGCTCTAATGGCGTTATAATGTTGTACGAGCATGAATGTAACCATGATAATATAGTTCCTATCATAAACTTAGAGCATTGCTTATATGATGTAGCCGTTACCAAAAAGATGAAATATGATAAATTTGTAGATACGTTTTATGCGAAATATTTAAGTATAAAAAAATGGGAGAGTGTTTTTGGTAAATATTTTATGCCGTTTAATATTATCAAATTAAATAATGTAGATAATAGTTTTTATATGTTCTTTAAAAAATCATAGATAAAATATCAAATTAATAATGTAGATAAAATAACATGTTTTTTGAAAAAAATATCAAATTAATAACCTAAAAATCATAGAATGAGTTTTAAATATAAATATCAAATTAGTAATGTAGATAATATATCAAATTAGTAATGTAGATATAAATATTTATTCACATGCAATAGTCGGGCTTGATTCTGTACTTCCGAATCTGAATGCCGTTATCATCGTACTCATACTCAAACGCTGGGTCGTAAGGGTCTGACGCGCGCACAGCTATATATTTTCGATTGAATTCGCCCGACATCCACTTTTGGATGTTTTCGTATTCGACAGGATTCTTGATGGGGTCCCATCCGTATAGACGCGCGTCAATCAGCTGTTTTACCGTGAGATAAGGAATGCCACTGGGATTCTTAACGGAAACCATCAAGTAATCAAACAATATATCCTGATCAAATACCGTGCGGCTCATATTGAACTGATAAATGTACTCCTTGAGGTCTTCGCGCCGATACTTAAGCTCATTGGTATGAGTAACCTTGCGGAGATTGTAGTACATATGAGTGGGGCGAAGATAAACAAGCTGGTCTTCTAGTTTACGAATGCTTCGCTCTTCCTCCTTAATAGATGTGAAATGAGGGTTATGTTGCATATTTGAATAGTAATAATAATAATCGATACATACTGCTGTTCTAATTGCAATATAGTCGCTGGATGGAATCAATGAATAAGGATATACCCAGCTCTGAATAATGCCCCAAACCAATGGGTAGAAACTATACATATCTTTTGATACTGTGCTAAATTTAATAAGTTCGGGAATAGTTAAATAATTGGCCATGTGGCTGAACGTATCATCGATAAACTTAGGCTTGCGCTGTTCAACAATAACCTCAGAAAAGTTTTCAGCCTCGGTAATGGAAATACCATGCCGGATAGCAAACTTTCGCAATGCCGCTGCAATCTCCTTAGTAATATCCATGGCTTTTAATAATATACAATAAAAATCATTTTTTTTTATAGGTATCTTTCAAATATAGAATTGTCTTTATTTAACGAATCTTTTTTATCTTTAATTCTATCACTGTAATCCCACATGGGTTTTGACCCCATTCTAAAATCATCTCGGATATCAGCTATTGTATATCGGAATGGGTCCGACTCGTTTTGTATATAAACTAGTTTTTGATAATGTTTTAAATCATTATCATCTTGTTTAAATACTGATTCTATACACGTTTTTGCCCGCATTTTTTCATGCTTGGGATAGCCATTTGATGTTCTTTCAAAATTTGAGGTTGCACTCTGGGCCGTTGTAAAAACACTTATAGTTGTATTCTTTCTTAATTCGGAATCTATTTCTTTGTCATCTTGAGACGAGATAATTGTAGTAAAGAAGTAATGGCGACCCTCGTAAAAAATTTCTTTTATTGCCGATGATTTTTTATACATTTTTTTAAATGTACTGGCGCAGTCATCAAGAATAAGCATAACGTTTGGATTAAAATCTAGAAAGCTTAACGCGGCCTTTTCGGTTTTTGATATTCCATCCATATTCTCCAATGAAACTTTGTGAAATCTGATTGTCGTTTTATATAGTTTTCTTAGCATATCGTCGCGGTCTATCAATATCTGAGATTTTTGTTTTTTCTTATGTATAAATTCTATATTAGAATCTTCCACGGTTAATATGGACGAGTGTGCTTTTTTAATGATAGATTCTTCCAATATTGTAATCGTGTCATCCGAAACCTTGTCAAACAATGTTTTTAATATCTCCAGCTTGTTGGCATTTATATACGCGGCCGATGAATTTTTTTGTCGTTTTAATAATTTATCAAGCCATTCGCAGTCTAACTCCTTATGAATAAATTGGGGCGGTATCTTGTTAGTATACGCATTATTGCTAGAATTAGTTGGGGCGACAACAAATACGGTTGGTATAAAATCTTTACATAAAAACATTATTTCATCTATTATGGTGCTCTTGCCGCTGTTTGTTCTGCCGTATATTATTGTTGTTTTATTTAAGAAATTTTTGTACGTTTTGGGCAGCCACTGCAATTTTGTCCGATCTGACAAAAATAAAGATCTATCGTCCGACATTATATATATAAATATGTTTTTTGTCTTTATAACTTGAATGTTTATAATGTATCCATTCAGAAATACTTTCAAAAAAAAATATGAATTGAACTTTTTTGTAAAAAACCTTTATGAATTAATGTATCCATTATAAACATTCGAAATTGAAAAAGGTTTTTACGTGGAATAACGGAGAACGGCGCTACCATCACTGATGAGCAGGAAGTTAATGGCGGATGCAACAACTAACAGGTTAGCAGTCTTGGTGGTGTCAACGCCAGCAGCGGCAGTGAAATCAATGTAGAACTCACGAGCGCGCGAAACGTTAATGTGACCAGATGGCTGGTAAGTGCCGGGATACAGACAGAAGTTAATCATAAGAGCGCCAGGGTCGGAGGGCGCAACAATGTTAGCACCGCCATAAGTGTGTGGTAAATATGCATTGTAGAAGGCGGCAGGGAAATCGTTGTAAATAGGAATGCCGTGTGCCTTAATAGAGACGCTAGAGAGCAGAGACGTTTGAACGGGGACGGAATAAGAAAGAGGAGTGGATTGAAGAGTGCTGGTCTTAAAATCAGTAAGACCAGTAACAGTTGTAAGAGTTGCAGGGACAGCGGTTTGACTCTGCAGAGAAAGAGTGTATGTAACAATAAGTCCAGGAGCGTATACAACATTTTCAACCGAGAAAGAATAAGAAACACCGGCTGAAACGAAAGTAAGGACAGATCCAATAACAACATTTGCGGAGGCGGCAGTTGGGTCAATAGTGTAAGTAACTACTAAAGAATATCCAGTAGCAACCGATGGTAAAGGAGCTAAAACCGATGAAGAATAAGCACCGGCCGTAGTTGCGAAGGTGGTTGCTGCCGTGGTATAAGAAGCAACGGCCTTTTCTTTTTGAACATCCCATCCGATAGTAGAGCGCTTGTCATCAGTAACATTGGAAAACTTGTACCACTTGTCTAAGTTAGCACCGCCAGATGCATAAGACGTGTATCGGAGACCAACGAAAAGAGTTTCAATAGGCCACTTAAGCTGAGACATAAGAATAGAATTTCCAGTCGTGCTAACCGAAGATACTTGTTGCTTGTGAACACGAATAAGACTGAATCCAATTCGCTTGATGAAAATATTGTGAACTTCGGGATTAACGAAAATATTGTTAACATAAAGCTCTAAAGTTTTAATAGAAACAGTGCTCAAAGTACCACCGGCGGCCGTGGCGGTGTCCCATGAGGTGCCATCAGCATAACCGCGAGGATATGCGGCAACCAGATCAGACTGGGCGGCCAGTTTGAAATTAATGAAACGCTGGCCATAAGGAATGGCAACGGAGGGAACTGCGAGGCGAGGGTCCTTGTTGCACCAGAACAGAAGAGGAATAAACATTTCGAGGTCATCAGTCTTGGCGCCGGTAGGGGTTTGGAGGCCACTGGTGTCAACAACCTGAGTGCGGTATTTAATTTGACTGGCCGAAACGCCGCTTCTAGCCCAGTTAGGTTGGTCAAGGTATCCAACCTGGGGCTGTTCCTGACCAACGCATCGGTCCCAAGCAAGCTTCTTGTTAGGCTGAACGCAGAACTCGCGGTGGAAATTAGTGGCGACTGAGTCATAAGCATCAAGGGGATTTCCGTTAACATCAAAGCTAACACGTTCAATAAGACGCTCCCCGGGGTAGTCACACCAGCGGAAAAGATTTTGCACCGATGGATCGGTGGGTAGGCCAGTCATGGTTGGTTGAGATAATACAACGTGAAGACACATGTCACAGAAAAAGTCGCCGAACTGGGGAATGCTGAACTGAACTACTGAACCCAGGCTGGTGGAATTGCCAGAACTAGGAGTAACCTTGTTATATTCATAACCAATGGCGGCGAATGGCTTGAAGTGAGCATTAGTAAAAAGAATGTGAGTGCGCTCGATGTCATA
>Ga0304730_1003144_pt1 | contig 11289 bp, 6 predicted proteins | sample M_130628_MF_Meta_FD_190474 | JGI IMG/M metagenome (GOLD analysis project Ga0304730, IMG submission 190474) | Freshwater microbial communities from Lake Montjoie, Canada to study carbon cycling - M_130628_MF_MetaG (v2) (version 2) | ecosystem: Environmental > Aquatic > Freshwater > Lake | place...
CCCAGCAGGCGTTATTCCCAATCCGCCCCACCACCGTGTCATGGAGGAGCGTGCCATCGGCGGGATTCCAGATCTTGAGCACCCCGGCATACCCATAGGAGAGCAGCCTTGTGCCCTGGCGATTGAAGGCCACGGCGTGGACGAAATCGGTATGCCCCCGCAACGACCGCTCGATCCCCCCGCCGAGGATGTCGTAGAGGTGGATCGACCGATCGGCCCCCCCCGCGGCGACGGTGCGCCCCGCAGGATGAACGGAAAGTGAGTATACCGCCTCGTCGGTGGCAGCCAGTTGCTTGAGGGCCCGCCCACCGCTGACATCCCACAGCCGGAGCGTCAGATCCCCCGAGGCGGAGACGATCATCGCGTCGTCCGGGGTCAGGGCCAGAGCCAGCACAGGCCCGGCGTGACCGGTCATTTGGGCCCGCTGCTGCCCGGTGGCCGGATCCCAGATCCGCACCGACTGATCGTTCCCCCCCGACACCACCGTGCCGCCGTCCCGGCTGATCGCAACGGCCAGCACCGGGCTGCCGGCATCGAACCGACGGAGTGCATCGAGGGCCGCAAGCCCCCACTCGCGCAGCACGCCGTCGTCATGCAGGCACCACGTCCCTCGTCCTTCCGCATCGACAGCCAGGGCCCTGATGGCAACGCCGGTCTCAATCGACTGATGCGGCACAAACTCCTTGCCGGGGGAAACCGTGGCCGGCGCCCGCGGCGGTCCAAAGACCTCGAGCGTCGGGCCCCCGGCAGCGGTCTGTGCCGTCGCCGCCACGAGCTTGCGGCCATCGCCACTCCAGCCGAGGGCCGCAGGCGCCGAGCGGAGGGCGACTTGCTCGAGGCGCTGCCAACCATTCGATTCCCAGATCCCGATCCCCCCCGTGCCATCCCCCACGGCCAGCCGCTGTCCATCGGGGCGGGCCGCGAGCACGATCGGCAGGGCCAAGCCCTCCGTGATCCGGCGCGGAGGATTGTTGCCGGAGAGATCGGCCACCTGCACGCTCCCGTCGGCGCTGGTCACCACCACCTGGCTGCCGGCGCTAGCCAGGGCCGTGATCGGCCCGGCGCCAATCCGCAGCGAGCGGAGGGCGCTCCCCTTCACCTGCCGCACGGTCCGGTCGGTCGATCCAGAAAGGACCGAGAGATTGTCGGTAAGCCATCGCACCCGGCCGCGTCCGGCCGCATGGCCAGGAAAGGTCTGGAGGGGCGTGTCGGTGGCCAGCGACCAGTGCTGAACGACCCCCGCCTCGGAGAGCGTCGCGAGCTTGCTGCTGTCGGCAGAGACCGCCAGTGACACCAGTGGCACCGTGTCGCGGAGGATCCTCGGCTCGGCTGCCGCGCCGATCGGCCAGATCCGCACCGCGCCGTCCGCACACGCCGCCGCGAGCGATGGGGGCTGCGGCACCCAGGCCAATTCGCGGATCGGCACCGGCCCGGCGGCGAAGCCCGGCTCGCTGACGCCATCGGCCGTCCGCACAGCAACGACGCGCCCTTCCTCCCCCGCGCCATACAGCTTCGCGCCGTCGGGAGAGAGCGCCAGCGCCGAGACCGCGGCCGGCGCGACGATCACCGTCCGCACCCAACAGCGCGCTTTGAGGACCCCCTGCGGCTGAGCGCCGAAGGCGACCCAATTCCTCCCCAGGGCGCCAGTCCCCCCCGGCCCCGGGCCGGCGGCGCCGGTCGAAAGGGGGACCAGCGCCGGGAAGGGAAGGGCCATCGCCTCGACGACCATCCCGCTGGTCGGATCGATGGCCCGCAGCCGCGGCAGGCTGTCGGCCACGAGAATCTGTGGCAACGCTTCAGCGGTTGCCGGGATCGTCAGCGCCAGCGTCGTCACGCCGGCCCCCAACGAGATCGGCCCAACGATGGCGTCGGTCGAAAGGTTCCACATCCACGCCTGCCCCGCGGCGGTGGCCGCGACGGCATGGAGGCCATCGGGGCTGGTGGCGAGGTGCGCCAGCGCCGCTTCGGCGCCGAGCACCGCCGGAAGCGGTTGGCCATCTCGATCCCAGCGTCGCAGCGCACGTTCTCCCGCGACCAACGCGGCGATCCCTCGTTCGCCGGGGAGCGCGACAAGGGCCGCGGCACCGCCAGGCTCGAGTCCCGGTGTCACCTCGATGACCAGATCGACCGCCGGCGTCCAGACGCGGATCGCCGGATCGGCGCCGGCGGCGAGCACCGCGCCTGGGCCGATCGCCGCGGTCACGATCCCGGCGGTGGCGGCAAACCGTTCCACCTGCCGGCCCGTGGCGAGATCCCAGTTCACCACCGCGCCATCATCAGCCGCCGTCGTCACGATCGCGGCCGGCTTGGCGGCATCGAAGGCCACGCTCCGCACGGCGGCGCGCGCGAGGAGCGTCCGCACCGGGGGATGATCCGCCGGTGCCGCAACGATCGTCCGCGCGTCCCACAGCAACACCTTCCCATCCTCGCCGCTGGCGGCAAACCAGGCCCCATCGCGGCTGCAGGCGATGTCGGTGATCCGGGCGGCGCCGGCGGTGAATCCGCCCTCGATCGGCGTGACCCCCGCGGCATCAACACGGAAGCGGCGCACGATCCGCCCCGCCCCACAGGTGGCCAGCCAGCTGCCGTCGGCAGCGAGGGCGAGGCGATCGGTGCCCGCTTCCGGTAAAGGGAGCTCGGCCACGGGGACGACATCCTTGCCGTCGGCCACCGGCGTGGCGGCCAGCGTCCAGAGCCGCAAGCGCTGGTCGTCGCCGAGTGTCACCAGCCGCGACAATCCGTCGACCGGAGGGAGGATCGTGACATCGCGCTGCGGCACACCGGGGAGGTTGGCGACAAAGGCGACCGCGCCATCGGCGACGCGCCAGGCCCGGACGCTGCCGGTCTCGCTGACGGCGGCGATCAGGCTGTCATCGGCCGCGATCGCCAGCGCTGTGAGCGCACCGGCCGCCGCCCCTTCGCCAAACGTCCGCGCCGCCTGCCCGGAGGGGATGTCCCACTGCCGCACCACGCCATCCAGCCCGGCGCTGAACGCGCCGCGGCCATCGGCCGTGGTCACGATCGCGCGCACGGCTTGACCATGGCCGGCCAATGAGCGCGCGGCTGGCAGGGGGAGCTTCGTCCGCTTGATCGTGCCGTCGGCCCCGGCGGTCCAGAGGGCCCGGCCATCGCGCTGGTGCGCGATCGCCCGGACGCTTCCCAGATGGGGCAGGAGCGCCCCCTGGGCCGCGCCGCTCTGGGGATTCCACAGCGAGACCGCACCGGCAGCGTCGCCCGCCGCGAGCCCCTGAGCGTCGGCGGAGATCGCCACGCACGCGAGCGGTTGCTCGTGGGTGCCGACGGTCCGCAGCGGCTGCCCGGCGCCGCTCCAGATCCGCAGCGTCCGGTCGTCGCCGGTGGTGGCAAACCACTGCCCGTCGGCTGCCGCGACCGCCAGCTTCACCCCCTGCGCGTGTCCATCGAGGGGGCTCCCCACGGCCGGACGGGCCCATTGCCGCACCGTGCCGTCGGCGCCAGCTGTAAACACCATGGCGCCGTCGGCGGTCGCGGCGACATCGAGGACGCCCCCTGCATGCCCCCCGATCGATCCGCGATCGGCGCCATCGGCGGTGTTCACCCAGCGCACGGCCCCGGCTTCATCGCCGATGACCAGGGTGGAGCCATCCGCCGTTGCAGCCAGGGCGTGTGCCGCAACGCCCGGCGGCAGATCGCGGACCGGCTGCATCGTGGCGATGTCGATGACTTGGATCCCGCCATCCTCGCGGGCGACCGCGGCGACCGGTTGCCCGGGGAGTGGCAGCAGATCGCGGATCCCGGCGGCAACAGTGAGGGATCGCTCCACGGCCGGGGGCCCCTGCCAGAGGCGGAGGGTGCCATCGAGGCCGGCGGAGAGGATCTGCTGTGGGTTCCCCGGCACGAACGCCGTCGCCGCCACCCCTCCGCCATGGACGCCGATCGTTCCCAGCGGCACGTCAAGGAACGGGCTTCCCAGAACGATCCGCCCGGCGTCATCGGCGAGGAGATACTGCGCACCGTCGGCCCGCCAGGCGAGGGCCCGTGCCGGGCCGAGCGCGTCGCCGAGCGTCAGCGGGCCACCGTCGCCGCCTGCTGGTGGCGCCGCCCCACCAACCGTCGCCGCCGCGTCGCGCAGCCGTTGCGTGTCCCACAGCCGCGCGATCGGGTCGAGGCCGCCAGTGAGGAGCGTCCGGCCGTCGGCGGTGAGGGCCAGCGCGGTGGCGGTCCCATGCGCCGAGCGGGCGAGGATGGGCCGGCGCAGCGGCAGGTCCCAGACCCGCACCGTGTTGTCCTGCGACGCGGTGACGAGCGTCCGGCCGTCACCACTGACCGCCACCCCGGTCACCGGGCCTGTGTGGCCGGAAAAACGGCGCAGTTCCTTACCCGTGGCGGCGTCCCAGAGCCTGACGGTGCCGTCGGTGGCGGCCGTCACGGCGCGCTCGCCGTCCGGGGTGAGTTGGGCGGCGAACACGGCCCCGTCATGACCGCGGAGCACGACTTCGTTCGGCTCGGCTCTGGCCACCGGGCCGGCCGAGACCAGCGTGAACAGCCCGATCCCCCAGCCGAAGGCGATCCCCCGGGCAAACGCCGCGACACAACGGGGTGGCACGACGGTGCCGATCGTCCGTGATGAGACCAGATTCATTGGCCCGTCGACCATGCCTGCTCCTCCCCTGTCCCGAAAGACAGCAGCCCCAAACCAGCCGATTCTATCCGATCGAGCGGCCCCATCACGCCCCTGCACCCTCCTCCGCCCCCGGCCGATCCCCCAGGCTGGTTGCCAGTTTCCAGCCATTCGCTACACTCCCGGCCTTGGCGGGGGGTCCAATCGTTTCAAGGGGGTTTCATGATGTCAGCTTGGCTGCGCACCGTCGTTTCCACGTCCCGTCCCACGACCCGCCAGTTGCTCGGCACCGCGGCGCTGGCGATTTGGACGCTCCTGGCCGGCGGATTTCTCGCCGGCAGCACGGCCTTCGCCGGTGAGGCCGATCTTCTCATTCCCGATCTCACGCAGGCCCGCTTCTTCAACGAATCGATCAGCGGCTGGAACCTGCTCTTCTACGGCTCGTTCGTGATCGCCGGCACGCTCGGGATCTCGCTCTACCTGCGCGGCCAGATCAAGGCCCTGCCGGCGCATGAGTCGATGCTCAAAGTGGCCGACATCATCTTCGAAACCTGCAAGACCTACCTCCTCAAGCAGGCGCAGTTCCTCGCGCTGCTGTTCGCGCTGATCGCCGCGGCGATGGCCTACTACTTCCTCGTTCTCAAAGGCGAACCGATCGGGACGCTCCTGCTGGTGCTCCTGTTCTCGATCGTCGGCATCGGCGGGTCGTTCTGGGTCGCCTGGTTCGGGATTCGCGTCAACACCTACGCCAATGCCCGCACCGCCTTCGCCTCGCTCCGTGGCGAGCCGTGGGACGTCGTCAACATCCCCCTCCGCGCCGGGATGTCGATCGGCCTGTTCCTGATCTCGCTGGAGCTGATCATGATGGTGATCATCCTCCTCTTCGTACCGCGCAACGTCGTCGGCTACTGCTTCCTCGGCTTTGCGATCGGCGAGTCGCTCGGGGCCTCGGCCCTCCGCATCGCCGGCGGCATTTTCACGAAGATCGCCGATATCGGCTCCGATCTGATGAAGATCGCCTTCAACGTCAAGGAGGACGATCCCCGCAATCCCGGCGTGATCGCCGACTGTACCGGCGACAATGCCGGCGACTCGGTCGGCCCGACGGCCGACGGCTTCGAGACCTACGGCGTCACCGGCGTGGCCCTGATCTCGTTCATCACCCTCGCCGTCCCCAGCACCGACATCCAGGCGAAGCTCATCGTCTGGATCTTCTTCATGCGGTTCCTCATGGATCTGATGTCGGGGGCGTCGTACTTCCTCAATCAGGCGATCTCCGAGAAGAAGTACAAGGGGCTCAAAGAGTTCGATTTCGAGGAGCCGCTGACGCGCCTCATCTGGATCGCCTCGATCCTCTGCATCGGCATGTCGTTTCTGATGAGCTATCTCCTCATCGGCGACATCAGCGTCGATGGGGGAACGAAGCTCCCGAACCTGTGGTGGCAGCTGGCGACGATCATCAGCTGCGGCACGCTCGCCGCCGTGCTCATTCCAGAGTTCACGAAGGTGTTCACGAGCTCCCATTCGAAGCATGTCCACGAAATCGTGACCGCCTCGCGCGAGGGAGGGGCATCGCTGACGATCCTCTCCGGGCTCGTGGCCGGCTATTTCAGTGCCTTTTGGAACGGCGTGCTGATCGCCGGGCTGATGTTCGGGGCGTTTGTCGTCAGCCAGTTGGGGCTGGATCAGGTGATGGGGGAATATGCCTCGATTTTCGCCTTTGGCCTGGTCGCCTTCGGCTTTCTCTGCATGGGGCCGGTGACGATCGCCGTCGACAGCTACGGCCCGGTCACCGACAACGCCCAGTCGGTGTTCGAGCTCGCCCAGACAGAAAAGATCCCGGGGATCGAGAGGGAGATCGAGCGCGACTTCGGCTTCAAGCCCGACTTCGAGCAGGGGAAGCACTATCTCGAGGCCAACGACTCCGCCGGCAACACCTTCAAGGCGACTGCCAAGCCGGTGCTCATCGGCACGGCGGTCGTGGGGGCGACGACGATGATCTTCTCGATCATCCTCTCGCTCAAAAAAGAGGGGCTCCTCGCCTTGAGCCTCACCGATGCCCCGGTTCTCCTCGGCTTCATCTGCGGCGGGGCGGTGATCTACTGGTTCTGCGGAGCCTCGATGCAGGCTGTCACCACCGGCGCTTACCGGGCGGTGGAATACATCAAGCAAAACATGGATCTCGACAAGACCGAGGCCGACATCGAAGACTCGAAGACGGTCGTGCGGATCTGCACCGAGTATGCCCAGAGCGGGATGTGGAACATCTTCATCGCCCTGATGACGGTCACGCTGGCCTTCGCGCTGTTTGATCCAAACTTCTTCGTCGCCTATCTGATCTCGATCGCGATCTTCGGTCTCTTCCAGGCGATCTCAATGGCCAACACCGGCGGCGCCTGGGACAACGCCAAGAAGCTCGTCGAGGTCGATCTCCGGGAGAAGAACACCCCACTCCATGCCGCCACGGTGATCGGCGACACGGTCGGTGATCCATTCAAAGACACGACGAGCGTGGCCCTCAACCCGATCATCAAGTTCTCAACCCTCTTCGGCCTCTTGGCCGTGGAGATCGCGGTCAAGATCCGCCATCCGGTCGACGCGGCGGGGAATCACCTCACCGGCGCCGCGAAGCCGTTTGACTATACCGGCATCGTCGGCGTGGTAATGCTCCTGGTGGCGTTCTACTTCGTATGGCGCTCGTTCTACTGCATGCGGATCCCGGAGCGCCAGCCGGTCGCCACCGGCAAGGCCCACTGATCGGGCCCGGTCTCACCGGCAGCCTCCGAAACGACCATCATCGCCCCGGGGCAGAGATGCTCCGGGGCGGTGTCGTTGATGGGCGAGGGGTAGGGAAGGTTGCCGACTCGTCGCCGATCTGCGAATGGAGAATTGCCGGGACGCCGATGGCCAGCAGCACGCTCGCACCACGGGCCTGCTTATCGAGCACACTGCGGCGGACAAACTCCGCCCGGCCTGGCTGGAGGAAGCCGACTGCCGTGGCCCAGCCAACAACGATCGCCCGGGTAGCGAATGATTGCACGACGATTGCGAGCGATTAAACCATCTGACGGCCCCGAGGATGTTCCTCGGTTGACAGTGCCAGGGCATTGGCGTAATGTTCACCAACCGGTGGATGAAACTCGGCTTCATGCCGTGTGTTTCGGGCCTTTGGCCAGCGAAACCTATATCCGCCGGTTTTTTATTGCGCTTTCGGTGGGGGGCGGATCTTTCCTGGTCAGGAAAGTGCCGTAGTTCTGCTGGCGGATATCGTCGAGATCGCGGATGAGCGATACCTTCGGCCACAACGCCGCGATGAACCTCGTCTCGCACCGTTCGTAGCAGCGTTGCAGCGCCCACAGGCAGTAGTCTGTCAGTTGCAGGCAGGGCTCCTTGCGGGGATCGGCGGCCGCTACGTCGATCTGCGGCGAGGCTCCAGTGCTTCCGGCACGGCGTGATGGCTCTTCCGCCGCCCTCAAGTGATCGCGAAGCGACTCGGTGCGATCCGATTTCCCACGCCGCGCGAAGACGACCTCGCAAGAGGTGTGCTGGTGAAGTCGTTTCCGAAAGAGCTGCCGCACGGAGAGGTCGTAGAGTTCGTTGGGATGGTACTGGTAGGTGGCCTGTCGCTCCTCTCTCTGCCGTACGTACTCAAGAACTCTCCTCATGTCCTTGATCACGGCGAAGAACTTGAAATCCAAGCCGATGAGTGTCTCGAAGACCTTGCTGCGAATCTCGGGATGATCGTCTTTGGCATGAAAGAAGACTGCCGTTTTCTCAGCGTCGGTTTGGAACGAAGGAATTGACGCGTAGAGGGGGTTCGCCAGCAAACGCTCTCGAAGCCCCGCCAAGGCATCCGCGACCACTGTCTCGTCCGCGATGCTGACCTTGCCGAGCATGAAAAACCGCATCGCATCCGGATCATCAAGGCGATTGCGACCTTTCGGACCGAACAAGACGCCGTCTCCGGCTTCGTCGACGAAGTAGCGCTGCGGAGGCATGGCGAGCGATCCCACGACAGAGCTACGAAAGGAAGAGTGTACGTCAGTATACTCCTCTCGGGACGGGCGTGGAACCCCCGCCGCGGCCTCTGCCGCTCGTTGTCGTTAAGAAGCCGTCGTGGTTGTTACTCCTCGACGAAGGAGTCGCTGTCGAGCTTCTTGACGACGAAAGTCTGAGCGGGGCTGCAACCGACGTCGTGGAGGATCATCAGCCGGGCGAGCGTGCGGCCGTCGACGAGCACGATCTTCGTGTCGATCTGGCCGGCGTAGTCGATCGCCTCCTGCGTGAACGTGCTCGTCGTAACGAATGGGCCGCGAGCGCGCGGCCCTCTCTGTCGGCGGAGCGACGGAGGAGCGGGAAGAAGATTTCTCGAAAGGCGGGGATGGGCATCGGGCTCACTCGGCTGCGGGACGATAGCGATCGTGTGCCGGATCTGGGGGGGAAAAGGGGCTACTGACATCGGCGAGCGTGACCGATGTGGAGACGGCGTTCGCCCAAGCCAGAATGCGGTCCTTCGCTGTGCGGTCGGACTTGTTTTCGTAGTCCTTTCGATTGATTTCCTGAACATTGCAGTGGGCCCACGGCTCCCCGTGCTGGCGGTCCAACCCATCCGGTGATGGGTTGAAGTGGAGCCATTCGATCCCCACCGATCTGGCACACTCGATGAGCGCGGATGGAAGCAGTCGGGCAAGCCGATAACGCTGATCCGGGGTATTCGACCGAAATGCCGCCCAGACTTCGGATCGATACCGGAGCCGGATCAGCGAAAGTCCGTCGACATCGTTCGGCGATGGGAGAAAGAGCGAGCGGTCGACGAAAGGCGGTGCAGCTCGCGTCTCGTCGAAAAACAGAGGCCGACCGCCGCCTACCTTGATCTGGCGAACGAGGATCTCGTCCGGATCCACCGTGGGGGTCTTCGTGCTGCTCGCCCCATCTTCCTCGCCCGCGCTCATGGTCGGTCAGGTCGGAAAACCCTCTTCGAGCGTCCGCGACTCGGCGAAGCCGTCGCGGTAGGTGACGATTTCGATCGTGCCGTCGTTGAGAAAGGCAACGGTCTGGATCGACTCGGTGCCGTTCAGGTCGTTCCGCCATTCAACGATGATGCCGCCGTCGGGGGCGGGCACGATGCAGATCGGCGTGTTGGTTGGGTCGATCCGCCGCATCTCCCTGAGAATCCTGATCGCGGCATCGATCGTCGCATTGCTCGGAGCCGGCTCCGGGATCGATCCGCTCGTGTTCCAGATGCCGAGGAGCGCATCGATGCATTGGTCCCACACCGCGGCATGATCCGCGCGCTAGGAGGTGGCGATGGCGTCGGGCGCCGCCTCGATGCCGGGGGCCGGGCCTGGTTCGAGCGTCGCGATGGAAGAGTCAGTCGTCATGGCGTCCCCAAACCCGCTTCGCCTCTTCCGAGGCGAGGCCGTCGAAAGCGCCGACGATCAGATCGTGCCCCCAGCTGAGCCCCCGCTCGATCCCGGCATTGCTATCAGTGTGACCGGCGGCCTCCTTGGCCGGCAAGGCCAGCCTCCCCCGGGCGGTGACTGTCATGAACAGCAGGTCACGGAAGCCGGGCGCCGGCCCGCGGCCCGGCTTCGGCTCGACGTACAGCCGGGCGGGCGGATCTTGCGTCTCCCAGACCCACTGCCCCTGGAGTCCGGCGAGCTTGGCCCCCTCGACGCCACGGAAAGGACCGGCCCACAGTCCGGGAAACACGCGCGGCCAATCAGCGGCGGTTTGCCAAAGCTCGCCGCAGGGAATACGGTTGACGTAGACGATTTCCCACACCGCGGCCGTCGCCGTCGCCAGTCCGACGCCCCGAAGGAAGCTGTTCCATGCGTGCCAGCACTCGAGGAATCGCTCGAGCGTCCGCGTGAACCGCGGGTATCCGTCGGCTTGATCGTCGCGTCTCCGCCAGTTCACGACGATGCGGTTGGCCTGCACCTGCTGCATCCAGGCTAAGTCTTCGGAGGTCATCTGCACCCGAGTATCCGGCTCCTCGGCGAGAGCCAGACGGAGTGACGGCGGGATCCATGATCGGCCGCCGGCGAACTCCTCGCTGATCGCCGGCAGACCATTGGTGGAGTGGACGACGGGAAACTGGTCCCGCTGCGTCGCCCAATAAGCGCCAAGATGTGCCTGCGTCAGTCGCTTGGGCGTGTCGAACTGGACTGAAATCGCCACTTCGACGAGCGGGGCGCGGGAGTAGGTGATCGAACTCGGAGCGACTTCCATAGAGGGTCCTTCGGACCATGGGGAACGGATGAACCCAGTCTAGATTCGGGGCAGAGCCCCTGACGATACCCGGGCGGGCCTGGGTTCCCTCCGGAATCGCCCGTTTGGGCCCGGCACCCTATTCCTCGACGAAGTAATCGCTGTCGAGTTTCTTGACGACGTACGTCTGAGCGGGGCTGCAGCCGACGTCGTGGAGGATCATCAGCCGGGCGAGCGTGCGGCCGTCGACGAGCACGATCTTCGTGTCGATCTGGCCGGCGTAGTCGATCGCCTCGCGGGTGAACGTGCTTGTCGTCATGAACACCCCCTTCCGCGCCCGTCGGCCGTGGAGGGCACCGACAAACTTGTGGATGTCGGGGCGGCCGACCGAGCCGGCCCAGCGCTTCGCCTGGAGTTAAATCGTCTCGAGGCCGAGCCGATCCTCATGGATCAGGCCGTCGATCCCCTCGTCGGCCCCG